>Ga0308171_1000667_pt1 | contig 63891 bp, 67 predicted proteins | sample PhyGR1_FD_202135 | JGI IMG/M metagenome (GOLD analysis project Ga0308171, IMG submission 202135) | Phyllosphere microbial communities from UC Gill Tract Community Farm, Albany, California, United States - DLSLSG.R1 | ecosystem: Host-associated > Plants > Phyllosphere > Unclassified | place: USA...
TCGTATCGAGAAGTTTGTAATTTTGAAGGCAGATCTATTCTCGATACATTTTTTCTCCACTTCATTACGAAAAAACACTCGAATTGACGTATCTAACATTAAAATTTTTCAAAATGCACAACGCGTATATTAATTATCAATTATTATATAAAATTATAATAAAAAATCCGCTCTTTTTTGGAGCGGAATATAATTTATTTAATGATCTATTTTCTATTATTGTTTTCTAATACGATATAGTCTTCCTTCATCTGTTACTGCATACAATGCATTATCTGTCCCTTGTGTAATATCTCTAAAACGTTGATTTTCATCGGCTAATAATCTTTCTTCACCCACTACTATGTCATTTTGAATCACCAATCTCGCAATATGCTTACCACTTAACGCTGCTACAAAAAGATTGTTTTGCCATTCGGGAATGTTGTTTCCTCTATAAAAAGTAATTCCGCTTGGTGAAATTACAGGATCCCAATAATATGCGGGTTGCTGCATTCCGGTTTGCTGTTGTATTCCGGCTCCGATAGTTGCTCCGCTATACTCAATTCCGTAAGTGATTGTTGGCCAGCCATAATTAGCTCCTCCCTGCACTCTGTTGATTTCATCTCCACCTCTTGGTCCGTGCTCACTTTGCCATAATTCTCCTGTTATCGGGTGAATTGCCAAGCCCTGTGGATTTCGGTGTCCAATACTATACAATTCCGGCAAAGCTCCGGATTGTGTGAAAGTAGGATTTCCCGCAGCAGCAGCACCATCTTTAGTAATCCTCAAAATCTTTCCTAAAGCAGCGGTAACCGATTGCGCTAAAGGTCTTGTCGATAAATCAGATCTCTCACCCGTACTTACTAAAAGATTTCCAGTATTATCAAATACAATACGGCCTCCGTAATGTAAAGTTCCAACATTAGCTGATGGATTTGCTCTGTAAATAACCGTTGCATTTTCAATAGCAGTTTCTGAAGCTGATAATTTCCCTTTTGCCACAGAAGTTTGATTTCCGCCTGCCACATTTTCAGAGAAAACCCAGTAAATCATTCGATTGGATGAAAACTGAGGGTCTAAACATACTCCTAACAATCCACCTTGTCCTGAAGAATTTACTGCATGAATTCCGATAATTGCGTTGCTTAAAGTTCCTGTGCTTGTGGCAATTCGCATAGTTCCTCCTTTTTGGGTTATTAATAATCTCCCGTCAGGCATACTTGTAATACCCCAAGGTGAAGACAACGATGTCGCTAAAGTTGTAACCTGATAAGGTGTAATGGTTTTTACTCCATTTATTCTTGTTTGTCCTGGAAAGGCAGGAGAATAACTGGTATTTGCTGCATTCGTCTCAACAGGTGGAAGTCCTGATCCCTCACCTGTTTCTGGCAGATTTTCATCAATATTGTCTGAACATCCTGCAAAAAATAAGGATGAAGCAATCATTGCGTGATAGATTCTCATTTTCATAATAAATATTTTGTGATTTGGTTGTAAATTCAGATTTTCCGATACAAATTGCTTGCCGTATTGAGTTTTTATTGAAATATAATCAAAATTATAAACGAAATTGATATAATTTATGAAATAATTTTCACCAGAAGTATTCCACCAAAAAAAATACACCTTCAACAATTGAGAGGTGTATTTTTTTTCTGTTGGATTGTATTTAAAACTAATTTTTGCTTTTATATTCACTGATTCTTTTAAACTGATGATAAGAATCTTTAATGTGTTTTAAATGTTCAGAAACAATATCCAGACTGTCTTGAGATAATTTTCCGCTGTCAATTCCATTTTGGTAAGCTTCAGCGGCAGCTTTTTCACCGAAAATAACATTTTCCAAGGTATATTCTTCAGTATTTCCAATGGTAAAAGAATTTTTAATATCAATCCATGTTCTGTGGATGGCTCCAGAGACAGAGCTTGTATCACTTGCTTTTTCTCCGTTTTCAGTGATAAGATTAATCAATTCATTTTTCATCACTTTTGATAAGGAAATTATTTTTGCGTATTCCGGTTTTACATCAGGATAACTTTCCCAGATTTTACCTTCAACTTTTTCAAATCCTTCAATTCGGTCGTTCATAATGTGCAATAAGTCATTTAAGACAGATACTTCTTCTTGATTTTTCATAATAAAAATTTTGTGGTGTGAAGAAATTGTACAAGAATTATACCTTACATCAAATAAATAAAAAATTTCGAATTTTACAAAAAAGGCACAGTATATGCTATTTAGTTATAGAATCACACAAAAATTTTTAATTATGAGAAGTATATTATGGTTAGTCGCAGTCATTTGTATTGTAGTATGGCTTTTAGGTATTTTAGGCGTTGTCCCTGGAATGAGCACAGGTTATTTAGTTCACGTTTTATTAATCATTGCGATTGTAGTGGTACTTTATAATATTATTACGGGTCGAAAACCGTTGGATTAATTTAGAAGAACAAAAAAATAGAAACCGGAAATGGGAAAATATACATTCTTAATTTCCGGTTTTTTGCATTTAATTATTTTGTGTAATACGAAATAAAAAATCCGGAAATTAGTTTCCGGATTATATTGCTTAAAAGATAAGTTCAAAATTATTTTCCTGCAGGTTTGGTAGCTGTTCCCGTAGCTCCTAATTTAGATTTTACAGTTGGTGTAATATCTTCTCCTCCATCTAAATAAGCAATTTGACTATTACCTTGTGAAGAAGCAACATCAAATACATAAGCCAATCCTTTTTCTTTCGCTACTGTAGAAATCATAGCGCTTACTTTTTTCTGAATAGGTGTGAATAATTCAGATTGTTTCTTAGAAACCTCCTGAGCAGCTTTTGTACGTGCTCCCTCTATATCTTTACCTAGAGTCTGCAATTCAGTTTGAGCAGCTGTCAGTTCCTTAATTACCGTTTCTTTGTTTGCTTCACTGATTGTTTTTTCTTTATCCTGAGCAGCTTTGAGTTTAGTTTGATAGCTGGTAATCAATTTTTCAATTTCTCCTTGCTTAGATTTTGTAAAAGTGTCTAATGTACCTTCTGCTGTCTTGGCTTCAGGAAGATTTGCAAAAATCTCGTCAGAATTTACATGACCGATTTTTTGCTGTGCATTAATAAGGTTTGAAGTCAGAAAAAGTCCTGCCGCAACAGAAAATACTGTAATTAATTTTTTCATTTTTTATAATTATTTGTTATTATTAAAACTTTTATTGCTTTTAAATTTTAAGCGAACAAATATAACTGTAATTTTAGTGATATAGAAAAACAAAATACATTCATTGTAAATTTTTTTCATATTTTTCGAGGTAAAAGGAAAAAACCTCCAAAATGAGAGGTTTTAGTGTAGTTTATAAGATGAAATTAAATTGGGATTTGCGCTTTTTCATAAATTAATCCTTCTGATTTAAGTTCTTTCCAAAAATCTGCAGGAATTTTTTCGTTTAAAGCTTTTACATTGTCCTCCACTTGTTCAGGTTTGCTTGCTCCCGGAATTATTGAGGCAAATTCATCTGCTGCCAATACAAACTGAAGCGCGGCATGAACAATATTAGTGTTGTATCTTTTCGCAATTTCATTGATTTTATCACGTTTCTCAGTCATTCCTTTTGGAATTACATCTTTATAATTATATCTCGGTCTACCACTAATAAATCCTGAATTATAGCCTGCTCCTGAAACTAACTTTACACCCGCTTTTTTTACGGCAGGAAGTAATCTGTCGACTGCATCTTCATGTTCCAGAATAGAATATTGCGTAGCAGAAAGGCAAATGTCAGGATCGGCGGAATCAATACAATCCAAAATAGATTCGATTTTATTGACTCCCATTCCCCAGGCTTTGATAATGCCCTGATCTCTCAATTCTGATAAAACTTTAAAAGCTCCTTCCCTAGCCTGTTTCAGAAAATAAGGATAACGATCCCCAACCTGATCTTCAGATAAATCATGAACGTACACAATATCAATATGACTCAATCTTGATCTTTCCAAACTTTCTTCAATAGATCTTTTGATTGTATCTGCGGTATAATTATGTTCAAAATCATAATGTAGTGGTGCTTTCCACATGGTTGGCGGAACTTCATTTTCTGGAACTTCTACAAATAAACGTCCTACTTTTGTTGAAAATATAAATTCATCTCTATTTTGACCATGTAAAAAATTTCCGAATCTTCTTTCACTTTTTGTCAATCCATACCAAGGTGATGTGTCATAATATCTGATTCCTAAATCCCATGCTTTTTGCAAAACTTCATAAGAATTTCCATCTGTTAGTGTATCGAAAGCTGTTCCGATGGCTACTCCACCTAATCCAAGTTTGTGTTTTTCTGTTAAAATGTCTGTTTTCATATTATACTATTTAAAATTTGGTTTAAATGTAAAAGCAAACATCATGCAGGCTGAGAGTAATTAAGATCAAAATGTCTATTTTTATTACATTAATGCAGATATTCGATACCTTATTTAATTCTTTTGGCTTTATTCTTGAAGCCATTATAGCACCATCACAATATTAAAATATGAAAAAGCATATCGTCATCGTTGGTGGAGGTTTTGCCGGAATTAATCTGGTGAAATCTTTGGTAAACGATAAAAGATTCAGAATAACTTTGGTTGATAAGAACAATTATCATTTTTTTCCGCCGCTTATCTATCAGGTGGCTACTTCTTTTATACAGGCTTCCAATATCAGTTATCCTTTCAGGAAAATGTTTGCAAATTATAAAAATGTCAGTTATCATATGGGAGATTTCCTAAAAGTTGTTCCTGAAGAAAACTTTATTGAAACCGATACCGGAATTATTACATATGATTATCTGGTGATGGCTTTAGGTACAGAATCTAATTTTTTCGGGATGGAAAATGTTCAGAAATGTGCACTTCCTATGAAAACTATTGATGAAGCGCTTTATTTGAGGAATTATATGTTGTTGACTCTTGAAGAAGCTGCCAGAAATCATGATATTAAAGAAGCACAAAAGCTACAGAATGTTGTCATTGCCGGCGGCGGACCAACCGGAGTGGAATTGGCAGGAATGCTTGCGGAAATGGGAAGACATATCGCAGAAAAAGAATATCCGGAAATCAAGCTCGGACTTTCAAATCTATATTTAATAGATGCTTTGCCCACTTTACTTTCTCCGATGAGCAAAATGGCTCAGGAAACGGCTTATAAAAAATTAGAAAAGCTTGGTGTAAAAATTATTCTAAATGTTTCCGTAAAAGATTATGTTGATAATAAAGTGATTTTATCAGACGGAAAATCAATAGAAACAGAGACCTTGATCTGGACTTCCGGAGTAATCGGTCGGGAAGTTAAAGGAATTCCTGAAGAAAGTATTGGTAAAGGAAGAAGATTATTAGTAGATGCTTACAACAAGGTAAACGGAACGCAAAATATTTATGCATTAGGTGACATTGCATTACAGCTTACAGAAGAAAAATATCCGAAAGGTCATCCTCAATTGGCTCAGGTTGCAATTCAGCACGCAAAAAATTTAGCTGAAAATTTTAAACGGATGGATAAAAACCAAGAATTAAAAGCTTTTAAGTATAACGATAAAGGAAGTATGGCAATTATTTCAAAATTTAATGCTGTGGTAGATTTACCTAAATTTTCTTTTAAAGGTTTTCCGGCATGGCTTACCTGGCTGTTTATTCACATTATTCCATTGATTGGATTTGGTAGTAAAATTCGATTGGCATTCAATTGGTTACGATTATTTATCACCAATAATCCATCCATCAGATTGGTACTTCAGCCAAAAAAGAATACAGGAACAAATACTCAACGATTAAAATAATTATAAAAAAAGATCAGCTTAAAAAACTGATCTTTATATTTTAAATGTGAAAATTCAATTAAGTTGTACCCATTACATACATATTTTCCATCGTAGGAACAGAGCTTCCGCCTTGTTTTTCTAATGTAATGGCAAAGGCCTGAGCATTTGGGATATTAGCTAATGCAACTTTACTGTCTTTGTCTTCCGTATACATTCCTGCACTTACAGGTTTTCCGTCTGCAATTGCCCATAATTGATATTGCATTCCTTCCGGAGCTTTCGGCAAACTTTCAGCATTAAGATAAACTTCTTTTGTATTTTTATCCCAGAAAACCATTGCTTTAGAATCAGTATGTTTTTCTACGCCTTTTAGCATTACCATTTTCATATCAGGATTAGAAACCATGTTCATTTTCTGGTTCATTTTCTGCATTGCCAGATCCTGGGATTTCTTTTCGGTCTGCATTTTTGCTATTTCCTGCTTGGTTTCAGACTGTTTATTCATCCAAAACAAATTTCCTGCAACACTTACTAAAAATAAAACTGAAGCTGCCATTGAATACACTTTCCAGTTGCTGTTTCCCTGAATCCTGATCTCTTCCTGTGGTTTGGCAGCTGGAATATCTGTAGAAACGACAGGTTTTACTTCTTCAACAATTTCTTCCTGCTGAATTTTACTCCAAATCTTTGATTTCAAATCGTTTGGAGGCGTTACAGCCTGAGCAGTTGCCAAATCCTCCAACGTTTTCTGCGCCTCTTCAAAAGCAGCTTTTACTTCTGCGTTGTTCTTCATCACACACTCCAGAATCCCTGCCTCCTCAGGAGAAGCAAAACCTAGAATATAAGATTCTATAATTCCGGATGATATGTATTCTTTAGTGTTCAATTTATTGATAATCTTTTAATAAATCCTTTAATTTCATTAACGCATTCCGCATCTTCGTTTTCACCGTTCCAAGCGGTATCTTCAGTTTATCGGATATTTCATTTTGAGTATATCCCTGATAATAAGCAAGATTAATAAGTTCCTGCTTGTCTGCCTCCAGACTTTCAAGCACATTATTAAATCCGATATAATCTGATGAATTATTGGTCGTTGAAAGTTCTGTAGTGTTATATACGAAATCTGGAAGCGGTTGGTTTTTTAATTCGTTTTGGAAACTTTTAGATTTCAAATAATCGATTGCTGTATTTCTGGCGATATTGATCATCCAGGTATAAAATCTACCTTTTGATGAATCATATTGTTGGATAGAATTCCAAATTTTAACAAAAACATCCTGAATAATTTCTTCCGTATATTCTTTTGACTGAACGATTCGAAGAATCACACCATACAGTGCACCGGAATAGTTATCATACAAATGATGAAAACCGGTTTCGTTTTTCTCTTTCAATAAAACGATAAGTTGCTCTTCCGAATAATTTGTTTTAATAACGAATGTTTTTCTTTTCAAATATAATAAAATAAAACAGATATCAAAAAAATCTCAGCTGATATTTTAAATATTAATTAAATAACAGTTTTTGGTATATAATGTTCAAGAACTAATTCGTTTTTCAACATTTTTTGAATTCAATAAAAGATTTTATTGAAAATATTAAAAATTAAGACTCTGATTTTAAACGACTTATAAAAAATATTCAAAATTTTAAATCTAAATGAAAACCAAGTTCGTAAATGAGTTTAAGAACAACATCAAATAATTCAATAACTAAAAAATCAAAAAAATGAATACAAGATCAAAAATCACAATGTTAGGAATGGTTGCTTTATCATTTGCTTTCAGCGGAACGGTAACAGCACAAAGTATGAAAGAAAAAACAGTAATGGTTGGCGGTGCTGCCATGTACCCTTCTAAAAATATAATTGAGAATGCTGTAAATTCTAAAGATCACAAAACTTTGGTAGCAGCAGTAAAAGCAGCAGGTTTGGTAGAAACATTAGAAGGTAAAGGACCTTTCACTGTTTTTGCTCCTACAGACGCTGCATTTGCAAAACTTCCTAAAGGAACAGTAGAAAATCTGGTAAAACCTGAAAACAAGGCTATGCTAACTAAGATTTTAACCTATCACGTTCTTCCCGGAAAATTCAGTTCTAAAGATGTTTGGGCGGCTGTAAAAGCAAATGGCGGAAAAGCAATGATGAAAACTGTGGAAGGTGAACAATTAACTTTCTGGACAAAAGGAAAAGATCTATACGTAAGAGATGCTAAAGGCAACGACGCAAAAGTAACAATAGCTGATGTAAATCAGTCGAATGGTGTGATTCATGTAATCGATACGGTTTTGATGCCGTAAGGTTTATTAGTTTTTGAACAGCATAATCTTTATGCTGTTCTTTTCCTCTTAACATAACCCAAACATTAAAAATAATATTATGAAAAACAAAATTAATGTTTCTAACCAGGGAGCAACTCTGGATACAAGCAGAAGAAATTTTTTGAAACTGGGCGGTATCGGTTTGGCAATGGCCGGACTTACACTAGTTGGTTGTGATGACGATAACTTCGAATTCGTAGATAATAAGGTTTTTGACCTTGGGATGGGCGATGTCGGAGTTTTGAACTATGCTTATGCATTAGAACAATTGGAAGCCGATTTTTATACTAAAGTAGTTAATAACTTCTATTCGGGAATTTCAACTGCAGAGAAAGAACTTTTCACAGATCTTTATCATCATGAAGTTATTCACCGTGATTTCTTTAAAGCGGCCATCAGCGGAGCTACTTCTAATATGTTACCAACTTTAGAATTTCAGTATCCGAATGTGAATTTTAACGATAGAAATTCTGTTCTTGCCACAGCAAAAGCTTTGGAAGATACAGGTGTTGCAGCATATAACGGAGCTGGGAAATACATTACCAATCCTGATTATCTGGTAATTGCTGGCAAAATTGTTTCTGTAGAGGCAAGACATGCTTCAGCTATCAGAAATTTAATCAATCCGGGGACAGCAGCTTTTTCCGGAGATGATGTGATTAACGCAAACGGATTAGACCTTGCCAAAGAGCCTAAAGACGTGGTAACAGCAGCCGGAGGATTTTTTAAAACACCTTTCACTTGGAAAGAACAGGGAATCGGTTAATTATTCACTTCAAAAAATTACATTATGAACATTCTTAAATTACTAGATAAACTTTCTGATGATAAATTCTTTACTACAGAAACGTCAAGATTAGAAACGCTTACCAATATTTCTTCTTTCGGTAAAAAAGCCGCAGTTGCCGCAATACCGTTAGGATTAGGAACAATGATGTCTACTGCAAAAGCAGAAACTAATGATAAGACTGTTTCAGGAACTTATTTTAAAAGTGCTTTAACAGATGCACTGCAATTGGCATTGGTTCTTGAGTATCTGGAAGATGAATATTATACAAAAGGACTTGATACTGCGGGATTAATTCCTAATTCAGATAAAGCAGTCTTTATGCAGATTTCAAAACATGAAACTGCACATGTTGCCTTTTTAAAAGCTACATTAACATCTTTAGGCGTTGCTCCGGGAGCAAAACCTACTTTTGACTTTACCGCCGGAGGAAATTTTGCACCATTCTCTGATTACAATCAATTTTTGACTCTTTCTCAGGCTTTTGAAGATACAGGAGTAAGAGCTTATAAAGGTCAGGCAGGTAATGTAATGTCTAATAAGGCTGTTTTGCAGGCTGCGTTACAAATACACTCTGTGGAAGCAAGACACGCTTCTCAGGTAAGAAGAATGAGAGCCAATAAAGGCTGGATAGAATTGGCAGATGGCGGAAATATGCCGGCTGCAACCAACGCAGTTTATAACGGTGAAGGCAATCTAAACCAGGCAGGATTCAATACAGGAAATGCATTCGGGGCAGCAGCAGGATCTGCAGCTTACGATGAAATCTTAACAGGAAGTGAAGCTGAGACGATAGCTAATTTGTTTATTGTCTAAGATAATTTCTTAATTTTTAGCTGTGATCCTCTTCTGAAAAATCAGAAGAGGATCTTTTTATTAAATAATATCTCCAAATTCAAACATTTCTTATCAATGAAAAATCCCTCAAAAATGAGGGATATTGTTTTCAAAAACGTAAAGCTAATATGGATTATTGTGCATTTAATATTATCAAATCTAAATAATATTTATGAATAATGTTTATGATTAGGATCATAATATTGAAATTGCTACGAATAATTTAATTTATAACTTATAAAAAACGAAAGTCTTGTATCCTATAATTATCATAAAATTAAACGGAAAATGAAAAAAATGGTCTGAAAATTGTTGCATTTTAGACATGAAAACAGATATTAATCCGGTGTCTTTATATAAGAGAAAATCAGGAAAAGTCGAAGTTTCCAAGAATACTGGAAATGCAGCGATACGATATTTTGCAGTTGGTGTTTTGACGTTATTGGCGTTAGGTATTTTTACCTCATCACAGGAAGTAAATGCAGGATAAAAATTTGAATAAAACAATATAAATTTAATATCATCTACAATATTTTACTGAGATAATCAGTATATTTGTAGCTCGAAATAATTTTTTTTCATCATTTGTGTTTTTTTAGGCTCCTTCGGGAGCCTTTTTTATGTTACTCTCTTTTTATTACTCGCTGGTACCCATTCATTTTTTCCGCATTTCGGACAAAAATCAGTGATTCCTAATTCCTTTTTTTCCGTATAACCACAAAACGTACAGGCGTAAAATCCTTCTTCGCTAATATTTTTAAATGGATTTTCCAAAGATCCGGGCATAATAGACAACCCATATTTTACTTTTTCATCTTCATAAAAGAAGACACTTATCTCGCCTGAGATTTCCTCAATTGCCTGTTCAATCTGACCTAACTGCGAAATTCCCTTTAATCTCAATTCAGCGAAAAATTCATCACTCCCCAAATTTTCTTTTTTAAAATTCTCTATAGAAAATTCTCCGTTCTTTATCAGACAAATCGATTTGCCTTCCACTAATTTTTCGAACTTTTTACTTTGCCCGATACAATAAGTAACGATTGTGTATAAAAGAATGATTACCATAAAAACGATAATCGAAGAAACAATTCCCACATCTTTGTTAAACATAGGATCACCGGCGGCAGAACCCAAGCCGATAATTACGACCAGTTCGAATAAAGAAAGCTGTTTCACTCCCCTTTTCCCCAATATTCTTAGTCCTATAATAATCGTAAGAAACATAATAACGGTACGAAGAATGATTTCCAGAATAAAAGACCATTCTTCCTGCCCCATCAGTAATTCTTTCCAGTCTAATTTTAATAGAAATATGGATAACATAAAATTATTTATTATCCGAAATCCAAAAAATACGCCAAGAAAAATACCGCTATCGAAAATATTTTTTCTTTAATCTTCTGTTTTACTGAAAATTTAAAAAAAATAAACGCTTTATGTAAAGCGTTTATTTTTAACCCAATCTTCCTGAAGCAATGCATAAATTACATCATCTACCCAATTGTTTTTCCAGAATAAACTTTTTACGAAATGTCCTTCTTTTCGGAAACTAATTCTTTCCATTAAATTCATAGAGTCAACATTATCGGGATCAATGGAAGTCATGATTCTATGTTTTTTGAAATCGTTAAATAAGAAATCGACAACACCATTCAAAGCTTCTGAAGCAAAACCTTTCCCGTGAAAATCTTTGTTTAAAGTAATTCCCAGCTCCACCTGAAGATTTTCACTTCCGAAAAAATGAATTCCGACATCTCCAATTATGGCTTTCGTTTTTCTATTGGTAATCAAAACCTGATACCAACTTTCGGGTTGATTAAATTCTTTATTATTTCTCTGAATAAAACTTTCAACATCTTCCAGCGTTTCAGGAATCCAGCTTTGAAATTTATTGGTTTCCGCATCTGACCGATAATCGAAAATCGCCTGTTTATCTTCAATGGTAATATCTCTGAGTAATAATCTTTCTGTTTCTAATTGCATATTTTCAATGTATACGATTTTTACTTACTATTAATATTTTAAAAACTAAATTTTAAATTTACTCAAAACTTCCAAAATATTCTTATAAATAAAATCTAATTCCTCAGAGGTAATGCAATAAGGCGGAACGAGATACATTACATTTCCCAAAGGTCGCATGATAATCTCTCTCTTCAGAAATTCTTCATACAGAAGCTTTCCAATATTATTAAAATAAGAAGTTCCATTTCCCGTTTTAAAATCAAATGCTAAAATTGTCCCGATCTGACGAACATTTTCAACCAGAGCATCTTTTTTTAACACATCAGCAAATTGTGAATGTTTTTCGTTTATTAAATCAATTTGATATAAAGTTTCCTCTTTTAGCAAAAGTTCCATACTTGCCAAAGCTGCCGTACAGGCTAATGGATTTGCTGTAAAAGAATGCCCGTGAAATAGCGTTTTATATTTATCATCAGACAAAAATGCACTGAAGATTTTATTAGAAGAAGTAGTAATTCCCATCGGCATTGTTCCGCCTGTCAAACCTTTTGAAAAACACATGATATCCGGTTTTTCTGTAAGATAATTGGCGGCAAACAGTTTTCCTGTTCTTCCAAAACCCGTAAAAACTTCATCCTGAATCAGTAAAATATTCTGTTCTCGGCAAAATTTCATTAATTCAGACAAATCTTCAGGCTCGTGCATCAACATTCCTGCTGCGCCCTGAACCAATGGCTCATATATAAAGCAAGCTATTTCTGCCGAATGATCTTTAATAATTGATTTTAAACTTTCCAGATTTTCAGAAGTTGGCGTATCAATAAAGATTACTTCAAAAAGCATTTCTCCGAAAGGTTTTGTCCATACACTCCTCCCACTCACAGACATTGCTCCAAAGGTATCTCCGTGATATGCATTTTTAAATGCCAGAATTTTCTTTTTCTCCTTCTCCTGATTAGACCAATATTGAATACACATTTTCAAAGCAACTTCCACCGCTGTAGAGCCATTATCCGAATAAAAAACCTTCTTTTGATTTTCGGGCAAAAGTTTCAAAAGATTTTCAGAAAGCTGAATGGCAGGTTCATGTGTAAATCCTGCAAAAATAACCTGTTCCAACGTATTTAACTGCTCAAAAACCCGTTGGGCAATATAAGGATGCGCATGACCGTGAATTGTTACCCACCACGAAGAAACTGCATCGATATATTTGTTTCCCACATTGTCAAAAAGATAAATTCCTTTGCCCTTTATAATCGGAATTGCGTCTCCAGCAGTTTTCATTTGAGTGTAAGGATGCCAATTGACCGCTCTGTCACGTTGTTGTAAATTCATCATTAAAAAAACTAAACGTTAGCACTCCAATTTTCAAACTGATTCATTAATTTTTCAGTTCTATTTTTCATTGGTTTTAATCCTAAAGTCTTCAACAATTGCATATCTTCAGAAACTCCAGGATTTGGTGTCACCAAAAGAGTTTCTCTTTCTCCTGTAAAGATTGAATTGGCTCCGGCCATAAAGCACCAAGCTTGCTCAAATTCACTCATTTCAATTCTTCCCGCACTCAGACGAACCATCGATGAAGGCATGATAATCCTAGCCGTTGCAATCATTCTCACCATTTCCCAGGTATTTGTTTTTTCGTTGTCCTCAAGCGGAGTTCCCGCAACTCTTGCCAAGGCATTGATGGGAACCGATTCGGGATGTTTTGGCATCGTTGACAGGGTTAAAAGCATAGAAATTCTGTCTCCATGAGTTTCCCCAAGACCGATAATTCCGCCTGAACACACTGTGATTCCTGCATTTCTTACATTATTGATGGTATTAATTCTGTTATCAAAAGTTCTTGTTGAAATAATTTCTTCGTAATATTGTTCCGAGGTATCCAAATTGTGGTTGTAAGCATACAAACCTGCTTCCTGAAGACGAATTGCTTGTTCCTCAGTCAGCATTCCCAACGTGCAGCAAACTTCCATTCCAAGCTTATTCACGCCTTTTACCATATCAATTACCCGGTCGAAATCACGATTATTACGGACTTCCCTCCACGCAGCGGCCATGCAGAACCTTGAAGAACCGTTGTCTTTTGCTTTTTGCGCATGTTTAATTACTTCCTCGGTTGGCAGTAAAGCCTGAACTTTGATATTGGTATGATAGCGCGCCGCCTGTCCGCAATACGAACAATCTTCGGGGCAGCCACCGGTTTTTATTGACAGTAAAGTAGACATCTGAACTTCGTCAGGATTATGCCATTCACGGTGAACAGTTGCAGCTTTATATATTAATTCAAAAAGCGGAAGATTATAAATTTCCTCAATCTCTTCCTTTGTCCAATTATTTCTGAGTTGATTTTTTTTATTCATTATTTTATTTCTTTTAATTTTTTCACAACATTTTCTATATTTTCCATTGTTATATTTTTAATATCAGGAATTCTAATAATCGTGGTTTCTAATGGAATATTTTTACAAATGATTCTTTCCGTATCGTGTGGAAAATTTCCATTAAGAATTAAATATTGTAGTTTTATTTTCTTTTGATTTAAAGCTAAAATTGATAATAAAGTGTGATTGATACAGCCTAGATAATTTCGAGCGACTAAAGCCACAGGAATGTTTAATTGTTCAATTAAATCAATCATAAAATCTTTATCATTTAGCGGAACTATCAACCCTCCTGCTCCTTCTATGATTAAATTATTTTGAGTTTGAGGAAGCTTAAATGTGTTTAAATCAATTAAAACATTCTCTTCAAAAGCAGACTGATGTGGAGAAGCGGCTAATTCAAAACAATAGGTTTCAGAATGACAGATAACATTTTCGCCAATCCAGTTTTTGATTTTCATGCTATCCGAAAAATCCAAATCTCCCGACTGAACGGGTTTCCAATAATCTGCGTTAAAATATTTCGTTAAAATAGCCGAACAAACTGTTTTCCCGACTTCAGTTCCTATTCCGGTTATGAATAATTTCATATAAATTCTTTAATAATTTTTGTCAATTCCAAAATTTCTTCTTCCGTATTAAAACTATGCAGGCAAATCCTCAATCTTTCTGTTCCTTCTTTTACAGTCGGACTAAAAACAGCATACGTCAGAAATCCTTTATTCAATAAAGTTTCTTTTAACATTCTCAATTGATGATTGTCGGGAATTAAAATGGATTGAATTGGACTGTTTTCAGAAGACGGACTTTTCAAATTCTGTTTCCGAAAAATTTTAATATTTTTTTTTAATTCGTTTGATAATTCACAATTTTCCCTTAAAAAATAATATCCTTTTTTAATGCTCATCCAAAGAAAATCATGCGCTGAAGTGGTATAGATAAATGGAGATGCAAGATTGATTAAGTAAGATTTTATGACATCATTGGTAACAATTGCTGCACCGTGCGTTCCCAGAGCTTTTCCGTAAGTGAGAACTGTAGCTAAAACTTTTTCCTGCAAATTAAATTGATCAATTAAACCATATCCAAAAACACCAAAAGCGTGTGCTTCATCAACAATAAGTCCCGCTTTATATTTTTCTGTTATTTTTACAATTTCATGAATATCGGCAACATCTCCATCCATAGAATACAAACTTTCTATTGCTACATAGCATTGTCCATTTTGTCTTTTTAAAACATCTTCTAAATGTCCAGGGTTATTATGTTCAAACTTCAATTTTTTCGCATGAGACAATTTGCAGGCATCATGAACGGATCGGTGAATCTGCTCATCCACTATAATCGTATCATGACGGGTCGGAAGTGTGGAAAACAAAGCCAAATTAGCATTATACCCAGAAGAAAAAAGCAAAGCTGATTCATATTGATGCTCTTTTGTAATGAAATCTTCCGTTTCAATAACAGCAGAACTGTTTCCGCTTATTAATCTTGATCCGGTACTTCCTGACAGTAATTCAGGATTTTTCAAAACCTGTTTTACCAATAGATGCTGAAACTTTTTATTTCTTGCTAATCCCAAATAATCATTAGAATAAAAATCTATTCCTTCTTGTTTTGGCATTAAAATTCTTAATGTCCCTTCCCTCTGTCTTTTTTCTAATTTTTCATTAAAATGGTGAAAATTATTAAGCATATCTTAATTCTAAAATTTCCTGAGAAATTGCAAGAATCCATTCTTTGTACAAGTTTTGCTCAATATTTATGATAACTCCTGCATGAACTTTCCAATCTTCAGAAAACTCATTCAATTGATGAGTCATTTCTTCCAAATGTCCTTCTTCTTCCAAAATAATTGACTTTACCATAATTTTTGAGGATATTTTTGTGAGGATTTCCTGATAAATTGGATATAATTCATCTGCACGAACTTCAATTGCATACGTAACAAAAAGATAGGCTGCATATTTTAATTCTTCTTTTTTCAGCCGAAAAACTTCCCGAAGATATTTACAGGCTTTAATATCAAGAGAATGAAGATATTGTCGAGTCGCCATTGAAGCCAAAAGTTCATTTCTTTCATATGTTTTACAAAGTTCTGAACCAATTTTCCCAATTTGTTTTTTCAGATAAAAAGCATGGCGATGCTCTTCTGTTGCATGTTTTAGTTGTATCAAACTTACTTTTGTAGGATGTTCGCAGGCAGATATTTTTCTAGCTCCTGCATTTTCCATGAAAGAAAGTGTATTCAACCATTTAGCGTGGGTTTCATTATGTTGAACTATTTTTTCTAAAAGATCATAAAATTCCATTCTTTTTTGTTTTGTTTCAAAAATAGTATATTGCCGGATGGTTTATTGGTACCAGTTTTTATATTATGAATAGTCCGGTTGGGATTCCCTATAAAAGTTTTATTAAAATCGACAGAGATTCTGATCTTGCTATTTTTATGCAGATTACGAATCAATTGATTAATTCTATTCAGAGAGGTTATCTTCCTTTTGGAATTAAACTGCCTGGAACACGGTCTTTAAGTCAAATTTTAGAAGTTCACAGAAATACTATTGTAGCAGTTTACGATGAACTTTTTGCACAAGGTTGGGTAGAAAGTGTACCTAATAAAGGAACCTTCATTATTGGAAAAAATGACGAAAAGTTAATTGCTTTTAATAATTTTAATAAAGAAAAACTTAAAAATTATCCAAAAACTACAGGTTTTACTTTTAAAAAATCCAATATTTTAGATAATCCTTTTGAACACTCAAACTGTGAATTTGTTTTTAATGATGGATCTCCAGATATTCGTTTAACTCAGATTGACCAGCAATCAAGACTTTATAGTTCTGCTTTAAAAAGGAAAGCTCATAAAATTGGATACTACAATCACGATGGAAGCGAATTTTTCAAGAAAAACCTTTCTCAATACTTAAATTTATCAAGAGGATTAGCGATTTCAAATGATAATTTACTCATCACCCGAAGTACGGAAATGAGCATCTATATTGTTTCTGAAATTCTATTGAATCCGGGTGATACTGTTTTGATTGGTTCTCTGAGTTATTTTTCCGTTAATATGATTTTCCAAAAAGCCGGAGTAAATATTGTTACAATTCCGATTGATAATGAAGGAATTAATGTAGATGAAGTAAGAAAAATCTGTCAAAAACAGAAAATCAGAATGTTGTATCTCACACCGCATCATCATTATCCCACGACCGTAACTTTAAGTGCGCAACGACGATTGGAATTATTGAATCTCGCCAACGAATTCGGATTTATTATTTTGGAAGATGATTACGACTACGATTTTCATTATGATAAAAGTCCAATCCTTCCACTGGCAAGTGCCGATACCAATGGAATGGTGATTTATATCGGATCCTTTGGAAAATCTTTAGCACCAGGTTTTAGAACGGGATTTATCGTTGCTCCCGAAAATCTGATGATCGAAATGCGAAAATATCTCGGAATTATTGACCGGCAAGGTGATATTTTAATGGAACACGTTTTAGGTGAAATGATTGCAGAAGGAGAAATTAACCGTTATTTAAAAAAATCATTGAAAATCTATCAGGAAAGGCGGGATTATTTTATTCAGTTGATTGAAGAGAATTTAGGAAATTTTTTACATTTTGAAAAACCTTCGGGCGGACTGGCAATTTGGACAGAATGGAAAATTCCTGTCAATTTGATGCAGCTTTCAAAGAATTGTGCTCAGAATAATCTATTTATCCCGAAAACATTATTATATCAAAATAAAGATCTTACTGCAATGCGTTTAGGATTTGGAAATTTAAATTTTGATGAAATGGAAAAATCAGTTGAAATTTTCACAAAAGCTGTAAAAACAATTTCTTATTAATTTTAATATAAAATCTAAAAAGACTGAAAATATTTAGCTGTCAAAACAATTGGTTAGATTTTTGAATAATATATGAAAATCTGTAATACCATTGAAATTAATCACATTTACAAATAAAGGAATTTACTGTCCACAGGGGAAATTTTATATTGATCCCTGGCGACCTGTAGATTTGGCGGTCATTACTCATGGTCACGCCGATCATGCCCGTTGGGGAATGAAAAAATATCTCTGTCATCATTTTACGAAACCAATCTTAAAGAAAAGAATTGCTGAAGATATCGAATGTCAGACGTTACAATATGGTGAAGTTCTAAATATCAATGGGGTTAAACTTTCACTTCATCCGGCAGGTCATATTATTGGTTCGGCACAAATTCGTTTGGAATACAAGGGTTATGTAAGTGTGATTTCGGGCGATTACAAAGTTCAGAATGACGGATTAAGTACACCTTTCGAAGTAGTCAAATGCAATGAGTTTGTAACAGAAAGTACATTTGGGCTTCCTATTTACAATTGGTTAGAAGTAGATGATCTGAATAAAAAAATGCAAAGTTGGGTATTGAAAAATAAAGAAAATCAAAAAACGTCTGTTTTTATCGGATATTCTTTAGGAAAAGCGCAACGAATTATGAAGGCGGTAGAAGGTTTAGGGAAAATTCATGTTCATTACTCTATTGGCAAACTTAATCAGGCTTTTGAAGAAGTGGGAATTGTGCTTCCTGATTACGAAATTCCTGATTTTAGGGAAAACATCAAACATGTTCAGGGTGAAATTGTTATCGTTCCGCCTGCCTTGTTGGATAGCAATGTGATTAAAAAAATTCCTGATGCTGCAACCGCAATTTGCTCAGGCTGGATGCAGGTTCGTGGTGCCAGAAGATGGCGAAGCGCCGATGCAGGATTCCCCATGAGCGACCATGCCGACTGGAAAGGTTTATTACAGGCTATAAAAGCTACTGAAGCGGAAATTGTACATGTAACGCACGGACAAACTGAAGTTTTTTCTAAATATCTTAACGAAATCGGAATAAAATCCGACGTTGTGGAAACATTGTACGGCAACGATGATGATGAAGTAGAAAAAGAAACCACTGAAAATCCTCAGTCATGAAACATTTCGCAGATCTTATCAACGCTTTAGAAAGCACCAATAAAACCAATGCAAAAATTGATGCAATCATCGATTATCTGGAACGAGCTCCTGATGAAGATAAATTGTGGTTCATAGCATTATTTACAGGGAAAAGACCGAAGAGAAACATCAATACCAATTACATGAAAGAATGGGCATTGGAAATTACACAATTGCCTTTCTGGCTGTTTCAGGAAAGCTATTCTTCAGTCGGAGATTTAGGGGAAACTATTTCGCTAATTCTCCCTCCGCCAACCGAAAAAATAGAAAAAACACTTTCTGAATGGATGAATGAAATTATCAGTCTGAAAACTAAGACCGACGCCGAAAAGAAAGAATTTGTACTTGCTTCATGGAATGGTCTGGATTATACAGAACGTTTGATTTTCAATAAGTTATTAGGCGGAAGTTTCAGAATTGGTGTTTCATCTAAAACATTAATTAATTCATTAACCAAGTTTTCCGGACAGGAAGCAAGTACCTTAATGCATAGCTTAATGGGGAAATGGCAGCCTGATGAAGTTTCGTTTAAAGAACTGATTTCAGCGGAAAATATTAACCCAGACAATTCAAAACCATATCCTTTTTGTTTGGCTTATCCTTTAGAAAAAGAACTCGAAGAACTCGGAACTCCGGAAGAATGGCAAATTGAATACAAATGGGACGGAATTCGTGGGCAAATCATCAGAAGAAATGATGAAGTTTTTATTTGGTCGCGAGGCGAAGAATTGGTAACAGAACAGTTTCCGGAAATTGCAGAAACCATACAGGCAATGAAGGGTAATTTTGTTTTAGATGGAGAAATTCTTGCCGTTCATGAGGGTAAGGTTTTAAATTTTAATGAATTACAGAAAAGATTAAACAGAAAGACGTTAACAAAAAAAATGCTTTCTGAAATTCCGATTGAAGTTTTTTGCTATGATCTGTTGGAACTGGAAGGTAATGATTTGCGTGAAAAGCCAATTTCTGCAAGAAGAGCAATGCTGGAAGAATTATTGTTGAATGAAAATCCTGAAAAAATTAAGCTTTCTCAAGTTATCAATTTTGAAAATTGGGAAGATTTAAATCAAATCAGAGAAAATTCAAGAGAGATTAACAGCGAAGGTTTGATGCTTAAACAGAAAAATTCACATTATCATTCCGGCAGAAAAAAAGGTGATTGGTGGAAATGGAAAATTAGTCCGCTAACTATTGATGCTGTTTTAATTTACGCTCAGAAAGGCAGCGGAAGACGAAGTGCTTATTACACCGATTACAGTTTTGCAGTGAAAAGTGGCGACGCATTGGTTACTATTGCAAAAGCCTATTCGGGTTTGACGGATAAAGAAATTATGGAAGTCAGCAAATTTGTAAATAAAAATGCCATAGAAAAATTCGGACCTGTACGAACCGTAAAAGCGGAACTTGTTTTCGAAATTGCTTTTGAAGGAATCGGTTTCAGTAACCGTCATAAAAGTGGTGTTGCATTGCGATTTCCAAGGATTTTAAGGTGGCGGAAAGATAAAACCGTAAATGATATTGATGATATTGAAGAGATTAAAAAATTGATACAATAATAAACTGATTAATAATTTGTCAACATTTGAAAATACCAACGGCTATAAAGTCATTCAACAGTGGATGGCAGATAAAGGTAATTCCCCTTTCAAATTTCAGATCCAAACCTGGCAAAAGTTTGGAAATGGATATAGCGGAATGGTTGTTGCGCCAACAGGCTTTGGAAAAACATATTCTGTCTTTTTAGCCTTAATTTCAGATTTTTTAAATCATCCTGAAAAATATAAAAGCGGACTGAAAATGATTTGGATCACCCCTCTCCGTTCTCTTTCCAAAGATATTGCAAAGGCAATGCAGGAAGCAATGGACGAAATTGGTTTGGATTGGGTGGTAGGTGTTAGAAATGGTGATACAGACCCGAAAGTCAGACAACAGCAGATAAAGAAAATGCCTGAAATTTTAGTAGCTACTCCCGAAAGTTTACAATTGCTTTTAGGACAGAAAAACCATCAGAGATTTTTCCAAAATTTGCAAACTATTGTTGTTGATGAATGGCATGAATTGCTAGGTTCAAAACGTGGTGTTTTGGTTGAATTTGGTATTTCTCAATTAAAAAAATATGTTCCCAAAATAAAAATATGGGGAATAACAGCAACTATCGGAAATCTTGAAGAAGCGATGGAAGTTTTAATTCCTTATGACATAAAAAAGACAAAAGTTACCGCCAAAGAACATAAAAAAATTGATATTATTCCTGTTTTTCCGGATGAAGTTGAAATTTTACCGTGGGCAGGACATTTGGGAAATAAATTGGCAGATAAAGTGGTTCCGATTATTTTAGAATCTAAATCGACAATTGTTTTCACCAATACACGAAGCCAAAGCGAAATGTGGTATCAATTATTGCTGGATACATATCCTGATTTTGCCGGACAGATTGCCATCCATCACAGTTCTATTGACGCACATTTAAGAATCTGGATCGAAGAAAATCTGAGTAACGGAAAATTAAAAGCAGTTGTTTCTACTTCTTCTTTAGATTTGGGAATTGATTTTAAACCTGTTGATACCGTCATACAAATTGGCTCTGCAAAAGGTGTTGCCAGATTCCTGCAACGAGCCGGACGAAGCGGCCACTCCCCTTTTGAAACATCAAAAATATACTGCGTTCCTACGCATTCTTTAGAATTAATAGAAGTTGCAGCACTGAAAGAAGCTGTCAAAAATAACGTCATTGAACCTCGTGAACCACAAGTGTTGTGTTTTGACGTTTTGGTTCAGTTTCTAATGACATTAGCGATTGGTGATGGATTTTATCCTGAAGAAACCTATGAAAGAATCAAACAGATTTATACCTTTCAGGAAATCACTGATGAAGAATGGAAAAGTATTCTTGATTTTTTAACGATTGGCGGAAGTGCTTTGAAAAGCTATGAAGAATATCACAAGGTTGTTGTGATGGAAGATGGTTTGTTTAAAGTTACTTCAAGAAAAATTGCAATGCTTCACCGTATGAATATGGGTGCAATCGTAAGCGATGCGATGCTGAAAGTAAAATTTATTTCTGGAGGCTACATCGGAATGGTTGAGGAATATTTTATTTCAAAATTAAAAAAAGAAGAAAAATTTATACTGGCAGGTCGGGTTTTGGAAGTCGCAATGGTAAAAGATATGACAGTTTTTGTGCGATTGTCAAAAGGAAAAGCGTTGGCTCCCAGTTATCTGGGCGGAAGATTGCCTTTAAGTTCAAACTTAGGTCATTTTTTAAGGGAAAAATTATCTGGTGCATTGAATCCAAAATCTTCTGAGAAAGAACTGAAATTCTTACATCCTTTATTGGTGAAACAGGAAGAACGTTCACATATTCCGAAAGAAGATGAATTTTTGGTTGAACTGATTAAAAACCGGGAAGGTTATCACCTTTTTATGTATCCTTTTGAAGGGCGTTTGGTACATGAAGTGATGGCTGCTTTAATTGCTTACCGAATTTCCAAATTGGTTCCAATTTCCTTTTCTATGGCAATGAATGATTATGGTTTTGAATTATTCAGTGATAAAGAAATTCCGCTAAATGAGGAAAATTTAGAAAAAATTTTAACCCGGGAGAATTTAATGATAGATGTTATTTCAAGTATAAACTCTGCTGAAATGGCAAGACGGAAGTTTCGCGATATTGCGGTAATTTCAGGCATGGTGATTCAGAATTTTCCCGGCCAACAACGTTCCAATAAATCACTTCAGAGTTCCGCAGGTTTAATTTTCAAAGTTCTGGAAGATCATGATCCGAATCATTTTTTGGTAAGACAGGCATATACCGAAGTTTTCAATATGCAATTGCAGGAACAAAGATTGGTTGAAGCCTTTAAACGGATAGAAAAATCAAAAATAGTTCTGAAATTTGCCAATACTTTTACGCCATTAAGTTTCCCGATAAAAGTTGACAGTTTGCGACAAACCTTGACGAGTGAAGACCTGAACGTAAGAATAAAACGACTGATCGAGCAGGCAAAGAAAGTTAAATAAAGTGAATTGTGAAGGTTCAATTGTGAATTTATGATAGAAATTTTTGTCATTCAGAATGATGAAAAATCTTGAATATTATCTTTTAAAATATGAAAATAGTAACAAAAAATGTATCTATTAAAAATGAAATTTTTACCCTTACAAACCAACGTGCAGCATTTTGGGAAAAAGAGAAAGCTTTAATTTTATCAGATTTACATATCGGGAAAACTGCTCATTTTCGTAAAAACGGAATTGCTTTAGCCAATCATATTATTAAAAATGATTTAGAGCGTTTATCAATTTTAATAGAATATTTTCAACCTGAAAAGTTTGTAGTTGTCGGAGATTTGATTCATGCGGGAGATAATTCTGAAGTAGATGAATTTTGCAGCTGGAGAAATCAGTATCAGGATTTACAGTTTTATTTAATTGAAGGAAATCATGACAGAATTTCCAAAAAACTGGAATCAAAATTATGTTTAAATTTTAAAGCAAAATATTTAGAAAGCGAGAATTTTATTTTCATCCATGATTTTGAAGAAAAGCAGGAAAAATTTCAAATTACAGGACATATACATCCAGGATTTGTCATTAATTCTTCTGTGAAAAATATTAAGCTGCCTTGCTTTGTAGTAACTGAAAACCAATTATTGCTTCCTGCATTTAGTGAATTCACAGGCTTAGATACAAAAAATCTTCCTAAAAAAGGAAGATTCTATGTTTTTACAGATGCTGAAATTTATGAAATTTAATCTAAAACTTTTCTCATCATCAGATCCGTCTGTTCCTCATTTCCCAGCTTAAATATATGTTTGTCAAATTCTACAAAACCGTTCTTTTTATAAAAATTCACCGCTTTCATATTTTCTTCCCAAACTCCCAGCCAAAGATATTTTTTATTTTCCTGGTGGGCAATTTCAAGAGCTTTATCATATAAAAGCTGACCAACTTTTTTCCCATGATACGCACTTTTTACGTAAATTCTTTCAATCTCCATAGATGCTTCATCCTGTAATTCTGTCTGTGATTTCCCTGAATTTACTTTCAGATAACCAATGGCATTTTCATCTTCCCAAGCAATAAAAAACTGAGAGTCGATAGTATTTAATTCTTCAGTTAACTTTTCTGTTGAGAAACTTTCATCGAGATATTTTTGCATTTCATCTTCAGAATTATCTTTAGAAAAAGTCTCGTAAAATGTTTCTCTTCCTACATTTTGTATCGTTTTCAGGTCTTCAGATGAAGCCTTTTTTATGAATATGGTCATAATTAATTCATTTTTTCTGTTAATAATAAAATCATGATTACTTGTTTAAAAATAAAATTTTCTCAAAAGCTTCCGAAGCCAAATGTACCTGAACCGCCCAATCATCTGCCGCTTCACTGCCTGCATCATCCGAAATGTATTTCAGACAAAGAAACGGAATCTGCTCCTTCATGGCAATCAAAGCTAACGGATATGCTTCCATATCAACAATATTATAAACAGTTTCCGAATGATTCATTTCAAAACTGTCACCGCTTCCGCAGATTCCTTCAGGAAGATCATTTCTCTTTAAACCATATTCCAAAACGGGAGGAATTCCTGAAAGTGGCGTTTCATATAATTGAAATCCCAGCCCTCTGACGTCCATATCCCGCTGGATGAATTTTGTACAGCAAACTACATCTCCTTTATGAAAATTTTTACTTCCTGCTGAGCCCAGATTAACAATTAATTTAGGTCTGTTTCGGTGAATTTCTTTCGTTAATTCCATCGCAGCGTTTACTTTACCGATGCCTGTAATTAATTTATTTTTATCATTAAAAACTTTTCCGGCTTCTGAATCTAAGGCAAAAACGAAAAGTATTTCTTCTGTAGCAAACTGATAGTCATCGTTTATTTTAATCATTTCTTTTACAATTAAATTTCACAACCATCTGTATCACAAGAAGCTGCGTTGTCTGAAATGTTTGTCAAAGGAGTTACCGTTTCATCATAAGTCTGCTGAAGAGCATTTACAAAAAGTTCAACAGGCTGTGCTCCTGAAACTGCATATTTTCCATTTAAAATAAAAAACGGAACGCCGGTCACCCCATTATTTTTTCCTTCTAAAATATCTTGATTTACTTCCTGATTGAATTCTTCAGAAGCTAAAACATTTTTAGCTTCATCTTTATCTATACCTAAAGAATCGGCAAGTGAAATTAACGTTTCAAGATCTCCAACATTCTTTCCGTCAATGAAATGAGCGATGAAAAGTGCTTCTTCCATTTCGTTGGATTTGTTGTATTTTTTTGCTAAATGTAATAATTTATGGGCAGAAAAGGTGTTTGTAATTAATGCTTTTTCAAAATTAAAATCAATCCCGGCGCTCGCTCCCATTTGTTTTACCTGTCCGATCATTTGCTGAGCCTGAGCTTCGGGAAATCCTTTCTTTTCCTTGAAATATGCGAAAGTTGTTTTTGTTTCTTCAGGATCTAGAGTTGGATCAAGCTGGAAACTTTTCCACTCTACTTCCACCTGATTTTTGAAAGGCAGTTTTTCAAGAGCCTGTTCAAAATTATTTTTTCCTATATAGCAAAACGGACACATTACATCCGACCAGATTTCTATTTTCATTATAATTTATTTTAATTGAAATTATGTTTAAAGTTAAAATTTTATTGTTGAAGTTTAATCTAATTTTATTCTGTTACTGAATATTAAATGCGCTATCAAAGCTAATATTGCCATTGTTGCTCCAACGAAACAAACACCGCTCCATTGTGCATATTGCCAAGCCATTGAAGCCGTCCATGTTCCTAATGAACCGCCGATAAAATAAGAAACCATATACACCGTATTCAATCTGTTGACCGCGTTTGATTTAATTAAAAAATAATTCGTCTGATTCATGATATGACTTGATTGCACACCTAAATCAACTAAAATTACTCCAACAATCAGTCCCCAATACGTTTCTCCTGCAAAATAGGTAAAAATCCAGCTTCCTAAAACGACTAATAGAGAATAGAAAATTATCCTATTTAAATCTAAATATCGTTGAAGTTTTCCCACTTTCGCTGCTGCCAAAGCTCCGACAGACCCAGCTAAACCAAAACTCCCTACAACAGACGAACCTGCATTAAACGGCGGCTTTTCCATATGGAAAACTAAGGTTGTAAATAATGCACACATCGATCCGAAAGCCATTGCTCCACGGAAAGAGGCTAATCGCAAAACGGGCTGATTTTTTGCTAAATGAAAAACAGATTTCATTAACTCCCTATACGTTCCTTTAAAATTTGGCTGTAATTCGGGAAGCATTTTGTATACGGCAATCCAGACTAAAACCATAATTCCTGCTGCAATTCCGAACATGGCTCTCCAGCCCCAAACTTCACCAACAATTCCTCCGATGAATCTTGACAATAGAATTCCTAATAATAATCCCGACATTACGGTTCCGATATTCGAGGATTTTTCTTTGTCAGAAGATAATTCAGCTGCAATGGGAATGAATAATTGCGGAATCACAGAAGTAACTCCTATCAATAAACTTGCAACGTACAACATCCATAATTCCTGAGCAAAGGTCATCCATAATAAAGCTCCGAAAACTAAAACAAGATCTATTAAAATGAGTTTTTTGCGTAGAAATTTATCTCCCAAAGGAACAATCAACAGCAATCCTGCTGCATATCCCAATTGAGTAAGAACGGAAATTTTACTTGCTGCACTTTCCGGAACATTTAACTCTTCTGAAATAAGTCCCAACAAAGGTTGGTTATAATAATTGTTTGCCACCACAAGCCCTGAAATAATGGACATCAACCAAATGACAGTACGAGAAATACCGCTGGTAGAATTCTGCATAAATTGTATTTAAGAATTTTTAAATTTTCTACCACAAAAATACTTATTTTAAGGTTAAGCTTTTATTAATATCATTGGTTTTGACGATGATTTACATCGAAAAAATAGGCTTTTCAGATTTAGAAATAATCGTGAACTTTGTATCATGAAAATTATACCATTAAAAGAAGGAAATTTTTCTACAAGCAATACAAAAGACTTTACTCTTTTAACCGAAGAAAATAAAGATACCATTAAAGGAATTAAGATGTCGGTGACACCTTTTTTGATTATTACTGAAAAAGACGTTATACTTCTGGATGCTGGAATTGGCTGGAAAAATGAAAATGAAAAAACGGTAATTTCTGAAATTCTTGAAAAGGAAAATATTAACCCAAATCAGGTAACTAAAGTACTACTTTCACATCTTCATAAAGATCATATAGAAACAACAATTACCCGCACTGAAAATGGTTTTGAAGCCACTTTTCCCAACGCTGATATTTATATTCAAAAGCGTGAACTAGATTTTGCAATGGAAAATAGAGGAAATTATTCTTTTGATTTTGATACGCTTGAAAAGCTTATTGAACTAGATAATATTTTCTGGATGGATGAAGACAAAGGAAATATTACGGATGAAATTTCTTTTGAAGTGGTTGGCGGTCATACTCCTTTTATGCAGGTTTTCTGGATTAAAGAAAATAATGAAATTGTATTTTATGGTGCTGATGATCTTCCTCAGGAATCTTATTTAAAATACCATTTGGCGTACAAAAGTGATTTTGATGGAAGAAAAGCTATGGAATTAAGATTAAAATGGCAGAAAGAAGCAATTGAAAATCATTGGAAAGTGTTGCTATATCATGATCTTGAAAAATCAATTCTCGAATTTTAAAAACTAAAAAAGGTGGTTTAAAGATCATTAAACCACTTATAGATATCGATTTGAGACGGAATACTTAATTTTTTTCTAAGTCTGTTCTTTCTATTTTGAATTGCTTTCGGAGTTACAAATGTATAGGTTGCGACCTCCTTTGTTGTAAGATTTAATTTTAAATAAATACAAAAAATCAGTTCCGAATTTTTTAAATTGGGCTGAATAGCCGAAAGTTTTTGGAAGAATTCTGGATATACCAAACGAAATTTATTCAGCAGACGCGGAGAATTTTCCTTCGCCAACGCTATAATTTCATCTTGTACAACAATTTTTTGACTTAAATTTTCTAATTTATATTCAGGGTTTTCGTTTTTCATAATAAATTTCTCATCTCTACTAAATTCTGTTAATTTTTAACATGCAGGATTGTACGGCTCTACTCAATGTACTTATCATCTTATCGTGAATAAAATTCAAAGTGTTATTTATTTTTAATGTAATATTTATTTTCAAATAAATCAGTCTTTGGTTAAGGTGTTTTCTATCGTTTTATAACTAGATGTGTCGATCTTAAAAAGGAAATGAAGACAAAGAAATAAAAAATGATTAAAATTTTACCAAATTGCAATACCACATAGATACCACGCCAGATCTTAATCGCCTTATTTTTTCATTTACAAAATTTTCGCTCTCCTATTTCTCTTACAATAGGGCAAATCTATATGTTTTTTACTCTTTTTTTTATGATTCTAATCAATATTTAAAATAAGAATAATTATATGAAATCGAAAGATTCTAGAGTATTGAAATACAGATCAAATTCCTGTAGAATTAGATCTTTTTAGTAATAAGTGAAGTATATTAGTTAGTGATTAATTTTCTATAAAATTTAAATTTTGCAGAAAATCGTTGCTGTTTTTTATGGTCAAATAATTTTGCGGTTTCCAGCAATTAGAATTAAAGATCTAGCTGCTTCTGGAATTCTTCAAAATATTTTGCCAGGTGAATTCCGTCTGCCAGACCGTGATGCGCTTCTATGGAAACAGGCATAAACTTTCGTCCATTTTTAATGTTGAATTTTCCAAAGGCAATTTTTGGAATACATTCTTTCGGATCAAAATTTGTCGGATGCAGAACTGTGGTAAAAGAATTCCACGGAATTGTAGTGTGTCTGATATGATTGATCGGTAAAACATCATTACTTATTCCCAAACCTGTTAAGTTTTGTACAGTTTTTATCTGATTTTGTAAGCTTTCATTAAAAACTTCGAAGATATTCGAATACTCAAAGAATGAAAAACCAAATGTGCCGTCTGCTCTGCCTATGGTACTTCCAATATGTACCTCGTCGTATAAAATTACCTGACCGTCAACGATTCTAAGCTTCAGTTCATCAACGGAATTTATCGCCACCATAGATTTATAAAGATAATAAGCAAAAAATGAATAGCCGTTTTTCTTTGCATTTTCATATGCTTTTGTGCAATCCACTTCTGTTGTAAAGCCGAAATAAGGACTTGCCATCTTAGAAAAAAATTCAAAATGTTCCTTTCTGTTCCAACTTTCAATATCTATTATCTTCATTAATTTATTTTTGGCAAATTTCCGTAAGATTTATTGTTTTTAAAAATTAAACCAAAGATTTTTAACCGATAATTTTAATGATGAAATTATAATTTCATATATTAGAAACAATAATGGAACGTATAAATTCAAGGTAAAACAAAATAATAGGCAAAATAGTAATTATGAAAGATTTTAAAACTGCATTTTTCTTTTTAAGACTTCCTATTGCTGTTTCTTTACTGGGACACGGGTTGGTTCGTCTTCCAAAACTTCAGACTTTTAGCGACTGGATGGTAACAACAATGGAAAAATCAATGATTCCAGCGGCTTTAATTATTCCATTTAGTTATGTTTTACCCATTGCAGAAGCGATTATTGGCATTTTCTTATTGATTAATTTTAAAATTAAATACACTTTATATTCTGCTCTAGTTGTAATGAGTATTTTAATTTTTGGAAGCTGCTCTATTGAAAATTGGTCCGCAATTGAATCACAATTGCTCCATTCATTTTATCTGTTTGGATTGTTTTGGTTTTACGAAAAATTTAAACCAGAAACCACTAATTTATAAAGTATTATTTTTGATTAAATATTTTAAAATGTTTGATACGCTTCTCTCGCATATTCAGAATAAAGTTGATGTAACCAATGAACAGAAATCTGAATTGCAATCTTTTTTTAACCATAAAAAACTTCGTAAAAAGCAGTATTTACTTCAGGAAGGAGATATTTGTAAAAACCTGTCTTTTGTATCGAAAGGATTGTTGAAGTCTTATTTTCTGGATGAAAAAGGTTCAGAACATATCAATATGTTTGCGTTTGAGGGTTGGTGGATTTCAGATTTTAACAGTTTTATCAATCAGGATAAAGCGGTTCTAACGATCGATGCTATTGAGGAGACCGAATTACTGATGATCAGCCGTGAGGATTATGAAAATCTGATGATTAAAATTCCTGTGATGGACCGTTATTTCAGGATTTTATATCAGAATAGCTTAATTACAAAAGATTACAGATTAATTGTTTCCAACAGCTTTACAGCAGAGGAAAAATATACTCAATTTGTTCAGAAAAATCCTGAAGTTATTCAAAGAATTCCGCATAATCTTATTGCTTCGTATCTCGGTTTAACACCGGAAACAGTAAGCAGAATCCGTAAAAAGATTCTACTTAAATAATACTTGATATAAATCAAGAAAAAACCATGATTCAGGTCAAGTTCTGTTTTTTATTCTCTTCATAGTTTTGTAAAATAATTTTACAGTTTATGGAAAATAAAAATATTGCACTCGTTGTTGGTGCTACCGGAATTACAGGAAATAATCTTGCGCAGGAATTGATTTCACAAGGCTGGAAAACGTACGGACTGTCTAGAAATCCTAATAATACAATTGAAAATTTAGTTCCAATAAAAGCCGATCTATTGAATGTTGAAAGTCTGGAAAATGCTTTGAAAGACATCTCTCCTACTCATATTTATTTTACAACCTGGATGAAAAATGACACAGAAGAGGAAAATATTCGTGTAAACAGTGCTTTAGTAAGAAATTTATTAAGTGTGCTTTCTTCTAAAAAGTCAGTAAAACATGTTGCTTTGGTTACAGGACTAAAACATTATTTAGGACCATTTGAAGCATATGCAAAAGAAGGAAAATTACCCGAAACTCCCGTGAGAGAAGAACATCCGAGACTTCCGTTGCCTAATTTTTATTATGCTCAGGAAGATGAAGTTTACAAGGCTTCAGAAAGAGACGGTTTTACATGGAGTATTCACAGACCGCACACAGTGATAGGATATGCTGTCGGAAATCTGATGAATATCGCTTCAACACTGGCAGCTTATGCAAGCATTTGTAAAGAAACCGGAAGAAAATTTATATGGCCGGGATCTTATGAACAGTGGAATGGAATTTCTGATGTTACCGATGCAAGAGTTTTGGCAAAACAGTTGGTTTGGGCTTCGACAACGGAATCTGCAAAAAATACGGCTTTCAATATTACCAACGGTGATATTTTCCGTTGGAAATGGCTTTGGTACAGGTTAGCAGATTATTTTGGAATTGAAGCGGTAGGTTTCGAAAATACGATCAAACCTTTGGAAAAAGAAATGCAAAACGATCAGGAAATTTGGAAAAATATTAGCCAAAAGTATGGTTTAAAAGAAGAAAATTTATACAGATTATCTTCCGCCTGGCATACTGATTTGGATCTTGGGAGACCTCTCGAAGTGATGTGTGATATGGCAAACAGTAGAAGTTTAGGTTTTGCAGAATATCAGAATACAGAGAAATCTTTCATCAATGTTTTTGAAAAATTAAAAGCAGAGAAATTGATTCCTTTCAAAACATTATAAATTCATTAGAAATATCCTGAAAAGTGCTTTATAAAATGATTGTTATCAAGGTTTTAGAATAAAAGTAGAGAATATTTTATGGAAAAAAAGGCTTTAAAATGTTCATAGCGGTAGAGCTTGGAGTAATCTACAGAAAAGTTTTAATTAAAAATTTAAGAAAATAAGTAAGCAAATTGCTGAAATTGAATATGAAAATTTTAATTGTGGTCAGGTTTTTGAATAATAACAGTAATTAATTTAAAACTAAATCACTTAAAATATAACATTATGTCAACAGAAAATCTTACACACTTAGAAGCGATTAAAAAAATTAAAGAACTGTCTGAAAGTGCAAAAATCTGTATGTTTTGTACAGAATTAGGTACAACTCCTATCAATTCCCGCCCGATGAGTTTACAGGAAACTGACGATGAGGGGAATCTTTGGTTTATCAGCAGTGATACCAGCAATAAGAATTTTGAAATAAAAGAGGACAGAAATGTTCAATTATTTTTTATGAATAATTCTGATTATCAATATCTTTCAGTATATGGTGAAGCTTCCATTTATAAAGATAAAACTACTATTGAAGAAAAATGGTCGCCGATGGCAAAGGCTTGGTTTGAAGACGGAAAAGATGATCCAAACGTTTCAATTATTCGTGTAGAACCTTCTGAAACTTATTATTGGGATACAAAAGCCGGAAAACTTGTTAGTTTATTTTCTTTTGTAGCCTCTGCAATTACAGGAAAAACCACTGATAATTCTGACGGTGTAGAAGGAAAAGCACACATATAAATTTGATAGTTAATTTATACAAAAAAAGCAGTGAAAAATTTTCACTGCTTTTTTAATTTACAAATCCCTTAATTTATTGAAGTTTAAAACTCTCTTTAATTAATATAGGATTTTTCGGTCTTCTATTTTTATTTTGTTTTCCTTTTCCATCTTTTTTAGGGCTCTGATAACTGTTTCTACGCGAAGTCCAACGAGATTTGCCATTTGTTGCCTTGTTAATTCAATGTGAAAACATTGCTCGCAATCGCTATCATAATAACTTCTCAGATAATCTAGTAATCCTTTCAGTCTTGTCATAGGATTTTGTGAAGATATACTTTGCATCATGATTGACTTAAAATAGAGTCTCTGAGACAAACAAGCATTCATTTCAACAGAATATTTCGGATGTTTTTCTAACATTTCCAGAAAATTATTTTTAGGAAGCCGGATAACTTCTGTCGGACTCAGACACATTGCATTCATAGGATAATATTTATCAATAAAAAGCAGAGAATCTCCGAAACTTTGATTTTTACCTAAAATATTATGAATGAATTCTTTCCCGTCTTCATCGTAGCTGTTGAGCTTTACTTTCCCTTCTACAATTTGAAAATAATAAAGTGCATGATCGTCTTCGCTATAAATAGTTTCTCCTTTTTTATAACTCTTATCTTCTCCCCCAAAGGAGTACAGAACATCCTTATCAATGTTCATGCAGCTTATCGTTTTCATAATTATTTTTGGAAATTTCAATGCAAAAAAAAGACCATATATGTAATTTTAAGAAAATTTTAATAATAAATTTTACTATCTCTTATTTTTAATACATTATTTCTTTCCATCAATTTAATTGTTCTTATCGCAGCTTTAAACCAGTAGGATCTGCCATTTATTGCTCGTCAAGGATTTTTGGAAGAAATATTTGTGCCATTAATATTTAAATACAATCTTTCTGAAAGTACTTTATTCATATTAGCACATATTTCAGTAAATCCAAAAACATCTTTCTTGGCAATCTAATGATTTCACTTTTCTTAGTAACCACCGCATTATGCGGATAAGGTTTATTTATAAAAAGTGATGCTTCGCCTATACTCTCCCCGTTCTTTAAAAGAACCTCAATAACTTCTTTACCTTCATCATTATAGTTGTTTAGTTTCACCTCTCCGGAAATTATCTGATAATAATAATTTGGAGAATCTCCTTCGTTGAAAATTACTTCGGAAGGCGCGTAAGTTTTGATACTTGCTCCTACGGAATACAAAATATCTTCATTGATAACCATTTTTAGCTGTTTACTGTTTCTCTTGTTTTAAGTCATCTTAGTAAAATTCATAGGAAATAATTACATTATACAAATACTGAACCCAATTTTTTTGAATGTATTAATAAAAAATAAATTTTTTGTAAATAATATTAATTATAAATACAATTAAACCCGCTTTTTTCACAAAACGGGTTCAGGAAAATCTATGAATTGTAAATTATCTCGATGTGTTAGTCGCTGCCGTATCGGTAGTTGCCTGAGGCATACCTTCTGTACCGGTTGTAGCACTATCGGATACAGGTGGAATTACAGTTCCCATGGTATCATTTCTGTTAATTTGGGTTGAGTCAGCTGTAGTTCCTGTAGAAACGTTTGATTCTTTTTTGCAACTGATTACTAAGAATGCAAGTAGCATTGATGTAAGTATGAATTTCATAAAAAATATTTTTGTAGTGTGAACTTCAAAAGTAGATAAAATACCTAAGACGACATATGATCTTAATCACAACTAGTTTGGGAAATAGAAAATGTATTCACTATAATATTATATGAGCAACTCCGAAGATTAACATTGCTTCGAAAAGATTGTTATACTATAAACTATTTCAAAATTATATGTGAATTAAAATTATAAAAAGTTTAAAAATTAGGTAAAAATAACTTTAAACTCTTTATTTATCCGGAACAAAGTTTTTTCGGGCCAATTCTTTTCTCACACGGCTTAAACTTTCAGGAGTAATTCCCAAATAAGAAGCAATCATCCACTGAGGAACTCTTAATAATAAGTCAGGATACATTTTAATAAATTTCATGTATCGCTCTTCGGCGGTTTCGCCTAATAAAGAATTGATTCTGTCCTGAAGGTTTTTAATATGTTTCTGAAGTAAAATATCGCTTTTTTCGAGACTGTTCGGGAATTCACCTATCAGATTATTAATGAAATCCGGATGAAGTAACAGTACCTCAGAATCTTCAACAGCTTCGATATAATAAATAGATTTTTCGTTGAAATAAAGACTACTTCGGTCGGAAGTCAGCCAGCTTTCCGGCGCAAATTGGATAATATGTTCTTTTCCGTTTTTATCGATAGAATACATTTTCAATAATCCTTTTTCAACAAAATAAATGTATCTGCACACTTCACCATACTGTAAAAGAAACTGATTTTTCTGAATTTTCTTTACTTCATAGTGTACACTACACATATTTACCTTTTCTAAAGGAACATCTAAAACTTTAGCCAGATAATTATTAATATTTTTCATCACAAAATTTGTTCTACCGATATATCCTGATGCGAAGCGTTGTTAATCGCTTTTCCGTTTTCTACTACGATGAGTTGCGGACTTTGATGGGTTACTCCAAGATCTTCCGCTATTTTATTGGAAATGGGTCTGTAAGCTAAAAGATCCAGAAAATATAAATCTGTTGTTTGTTCCAGATTTTCCAATTCCTTTTCAAAATTTCTCAATACCGTTTTGCTGATAAAGCAACTTGTTGAATGCTTGAATATTGCTATTTTATTTTGAAAAGAATGTTCAATAGCTTTTTTTAAATCTTCCTCAGATTCTATTTTTTTCCAGAAAGATTTTTGCTCAGAAGACGCATCTTTTCCGCCAAATATTTTATCAAAAAAACTCATACACTAAATTGTTTTAAATGGTGATTCAGGTGTTTGTACTCTAAAAATCCCCAGTCTTTTTCTGTCATTTTTCCGAAAAGTACATGATGATCAGGTAAATTTCCGCTCTCGAAAGCATTTCTGTATTCATCAAGTGTTTTCAGGAGATTTTGCTGCTCTTCAACAAAATCACAATCAAAATTAATGATAAGTTTTTGAAAAGTGGGCATATTTTGAGGAATTCCGTTATTAAAAATCTGTATTTCCTTTTTTGTCAGAATTCCTATCGCCCGAAAAGCCATATTTATAGGTGGAAGCTGTATTTTCTTCAACGGAACATTCAGAACATAACTGCAATGTCTCATCATCTGCGAGACATTCATCCTTCCCCATTTTCGTGGAGAATTTTCAGATAAATTGGAAATTCTTCTGATGATTTCCTCAAAATAAATTGGATTATGAAGGCTCTTTTTTACCAACCTTTTTCTTTCTTCAGATTATCAATATGTGCAAAATGATGATTGCAGTGCCAGACATATAAAGCGAGGCAGGTTCTTAAATCATAATTTTTATTGTGTTCAGGATGATGAAAAGTTCTCTCAAACTGCTTGTTGGTCATAGCTTTCAACAATGTCGTCCATCTTTGGTGAGTTCCTTTCAACATTCTCATGGCAGGCTTTACCGGCATACTGAAACTGTCCTGAAGTTCTGCCCATTTTGCCTCGTCATAAGGTTTTATCGTGGGATTATCTTCTGTAAGAGCCACTTTAAAACGTATAAAACTGTTGATATGACTGTCAGCCAAATGATTAACCACCTGCCTTACCGTCCAGCCACCTTCTCTATATTGTGTATCAAGCTGTTCATCGGTAAAGTTTTCGATCAAATTTCTAAGTTTTCCGGGAAAATCTTTAATAACTTTAATATATTCATCAAGCTTAATATCACAGATATTTTCAGGATATTCAAATTTTCCTATCGGAAACCTCTTGTGTTCTAAATCGTTCATTTTAATTGGCTGCAAATTAATGTTGTCTTTTATTAGATATTTTTAAGACAATTTTTAGGTATTAGTTTTTGTAAATTTATTAAAAATCTGAGAATTTACATATGAAAAAATATTGATCGTAATTAACTAAGTATCGTACAATTAAAAAAGCTCCAATGAATTCAAATTGAAGCCTTTATTATTTTTATTTCTAAATATTAATAACCATGTAAATCGATTCCTTCAGTTCTTTGCAAAGTTACTTTCTTCCCCATTTTCTTCTGAATCACTCTGAAATGCTGCAATTCATCATCCGTCAGAATATTAATTGCTGTTCCTTTTTCGCCAGCACGCCCCGTTCTACCGATGCGGTGAATGTAATCTAAAGGTGAACGTGGCAATTCATAATTAATTACACATGGTAAAGATTCAATGTGAATTCCACGACCAATTAAATCTGTTGCAACCAAAATCTGAGCACCGTTTACTTTAAATTCCTCTAAATTATTTCTACGGGCACCCTGAGATTTCTGACTGTGAATGGCAACCGCTTTTATTTTATTTTTCTTTAATTTTTCAACCAAATTATCTGCAGATCTTGTCGATGAAACAAAGATTAAAGCTTTTTCAACTTTCTTTTCCTTAATTAAGTAACGCAAAAACGGACCTTTATCTTCGGGAGAAACATGATATGCTAATTGTTCGATATTATCAATTTCAACTTCTTCCTTTTTGATTTCAATAATCGTTGGATTGATGGATAAGCGTTCCTTCATTTCAGAAACTTTATCATTTAGAGTCGCTGAAAATAAAGTTGTCTGTTTTACAACCGGCATCATTGCGAAAAGCTTATTCATTTCTTCGCCAAAACCTAGCTGAAACATTTTGTCTGCTTCATCAACTACCAAATGTTGTATTCCCGAAATACTCAATGCATTATGAGCAATTAGATCCAATAAACGACCCGGCGTCGCAATAAGAACTTCCACTCCAAACATTCCTTTCATCTGCGGATTAATAGAAACTCCGCCATAAACTGCCATTGTGCGGATTTCACGCTTTAAATTATCTGTAAAAGCCCTGAAAACTTCATCAATCTGAATTGTTAACTCTCTCGTCGGAACCAATATTAAAACCTGAACATTACGATCTTTTTTAACCTCCGCATTTTGTAATTTTTCTAAGATTGGCATTACAAAACAAGCAGTTTTTCCTGAACCTGTCTGTGCAATTCCCATCAGATCTTTTCCCTGCAAGATCACAGGAATAGCCTGCTCCTGAATCGGAAACGGCTTCAAATATCCTAATTTGTTGACAGAACGAATAATATTGTGTGATAATCCTAACGATTCAAATGACATAAAAATACTTATTTGTGCAAAGATAAGGTATTGAGATTTCATATGTAAAACTAAACATCAATCGAAATCTATTTATACAATGCCGATTTGTCCGATAATTTAATTTTGGATACTTTTTTGAATAAAAGTTTTTATAAATTTATCAAAAATTCGAGAAATCAAAATATGAAAAAAGCGTTAATAATCGTAGATGTACAGAATGATTTTTGTGAAGGCGGTACATTGGCAGTGCCGGGAGCAAATGAGGTAATCCCGTACATCAATGCTCTGATGGAAGAAAATGAGTATGACCAAATTGTTTTAACTCAGGATTGGCATCCTGCAAATCATAAAAGTTTTGCCAGCAACAATGGCAGAAATGTTGGAGAGAGTATCATTTTAAACGGAGTTCCACAGTTTATGTGGCCGGATCACTGTATTCAGGGGACTTTTGGGGCAGATTTTCATAAAGATCTGAACAGAGACAAAGTAACCCACATTGTCCAGAAAGGAAAAAATACTGAAATTGATGCGTACAGCGGTTTTCAGGACAATAATCATTTTATGAAAACAGGTTTGGATGATTTCTTGAAATATAATGACATTCAGTTAGTGGAAATCGTAGGATTAGCAATGGATTACTGTGTGAAATTTACTTGTACAGACGCTGTTGCGAATGGTTATGTTACTTGCCTTCACTTTAACGGAACCCGCGCCGTTAACGTAAAACCCGACAATGGTAGAGATGCGATTTATGAAATGATACAGAAAGGGGTAACTGTTTTGGGTTAATTTTTTTAACTCAACTTAAAATCTTTTTCATAAAAAAGACGTTGAAAATTAATTCAACGTCTTTTTTATTTTTAACTTAAAATTATTAGCTTTAAAACTCTAAATTTAATTAAAGCATTTTAAGATTATTCACTTCCAATTCTGAAAGAATTCTCCAGTGACCTCTTTTAATATTTTTCTTTGTTAGTCCCGCAAACATTACTCTGTCAAGAGCTTCCACTTCGTATCCCAATCTTTGGAAAATTCTTCTGATCACACGATTCCAGCCAATGTGTATTTCAATTCCAACTTCATTTCTCGGTTTTCCTTCAATGAAAGAAATCTGATCTACTTCTGCTACTCCTTCGTCCAAACGAATTCCTTCAGCGATAAGCTTTAAATCTTCATTGGTCAATTTCTTATCCAGCGTTACATGATAAATTTTCTTAGCGTCAAAAGATGGATGCGTCAGTTTTTTAGTCATGTGTCCGTCGTTTGTCAATAGGATAACTCCGGTTGTGGAACGATCTAATCTTCCGACAGGAAAAACACGGTAAGGAGAAGCGTTTGCCACCAAATCCATTACAGTTTTCCTTGCTTTGTCATCTTTAGTCGTAGAAATATATCCTTTGGGCTTATTTAAAAGAACATATACAGGTTTTTCCGGTGTGATATTTTGTCCGTCGAAAACTACTTTATCTACTTTCTGTACCTGATAACCCATTTCAGTTACCACCTTTCCGTTTACTTCTACTAAACCTTGGGTGATTAATTCGTCAGCTTCTCTTCTGCTGCAAATTCCTGAATTGGCAATAAATTTATTAAGACGGATGGTATCTTTATGCACATCCTTATCTATTTTTTCTAATCTTCTTTTCTGTACGAAAGATCTTGTTTTATCGGTTCTTTCGTCACCATTAGATGGTCTTTTTCCGTATTTTAAACTTCCTCTTTCGTCTTTATTTCTAATTCCACCACTTACAGGTCTGCTACCTCCTCTTTTTGGACCGGAATTTCCGAACGATCTTTTTTCCTCACCTTTACTGGTAATAAAAGACTCCTGTTCAGTTTTTCCAAACTTCTTATCCATACGGGCTTGGTAACTATTGTCGCCTCTTCTGGTATCAGAATTATTAGCGCCATCAGAATCTCTTTCACTTCTTGTAAAAGGTTTCTTTTCGAATCTTGTATTAGATCCTCTGCTGTCAGAATTTCTTTCTCCTGCTTTAGGGAAAGACTTTTTAAAAGGCTTTGATCCGGAATTTCCAGATTTTGAAGCGCGAGAATCATCAGAATTATTTCTTGTTGAACTTCTTGGTTTCTTTGGTCTTCCTGAATTATTGTCTCTGCTCATGCTAAATATTTGTGCAAAGATAGTTAATTTAATAACGAGTTAAAAATTAAGAATCATAACTTTGTAAGATAGTTTAAATATAACTTTAAAGAAAATCTGAAAATGATAACAATAGTAGATGATAATTTTTCTCAATTAAATGACTTTTTACACGAAAAATCTTTTAGCAAAATCTTTATTTTGGTTGATGAAAATACACATGAATATTGTCTTCCGACACTTTTAGGAAATATGGAGACGGATCTGGGTTTTGAAGTTCTAGAAATAGAACCCGGTGAAGAAATGAAGAATATTCAGACTGCCAATCAACTTTGGGAGATTCTGACGGAAATGCAGGCAGACAGAAAAGCATTGGTGATTAATCTTGGTGGCGGTGTCATCACGGATATGGGCGGTTTTGTGGCTTCTACTTATAAAAGAGGGATTCAGTTTATTAACATTCCTACTACCCTGCTATCGATGTGTGATGCTTCCATTGGTGGAAAAACGGGGATTGATCTGATGCATTATAAAAATATGGTGGGAACTTTCAGTTTTCCGGAACAGATTTTTGTCTATCCTAAATTTTTAGAAACGCTTCCTTTTAAAGAATTGAGAAGCGGTTTTGCAGAAATGCTGAAACATGGATTAATTGCTGACAAAGCACACTGGGAAAACTTAACGCAAATTCATAAACTAGATATTGAAGGCGTAATTCCTCACATCCAGACTTCAATGGATATTAAACAAAATGTTGTCGAACAGGATTTTCATGAAAAAAATATACGAAAAACCTTGAATTTCGGTCATACAATAGGTCATGCAATTGAAAGTTTATGCTTAAGTCAGGGAAATCCTATTTTGCATGGCGAAGCGGTGGCAATGGGAATGATTGCTGAGTCGCATCTTGCTTATTTAGAAGGTTTGATCTCAGAAGAAGATTCCACTATCATTATAGAGAATATTCAAAAGTATTATCCTTATTTAGATATCAGTGATTTTAAAGATGAAGATATTTTTGAACTTTTATTAAACGATAAAAAGAATGTTGACAGTAAAATCAATTTTTCTCTGCTTTCAGGAATTGGTTCTTGTACATTCGACCATCATTGCCATCAAAAAAACATTACAGAATCTCTGAATTTTTACAGAAAACTAAACGATGCTTAGCTTATTTTTCTCTAATATTCTCATAAAAATACCTGTTTTTTAATTTGAAATCGGAAAATTTTCACTCTTTTCATTTCATCTTTATTTAATTAGTCAATAATTTGATTTTCAAGTATAAAAACAATTATATCGCTTATTTCATAGGCGATTTTTTATTGATTTTAATCATAAAAATTATTTTTGGCAAGCAATTTGAAAGAAACTCTACGTCAAATGAAAAACTTGACAAGTAGTAAAATTTAAAACAAGAAAGAATAATACGTAAAAAATTAAATTATGAAAAAGTTAATTTTAGGAATTGCAGTTACCGCTAGCTCATTAGCATTTGCTCAGACAACAACAACAGCCTCTTCTTCTTCGGATGTAAGATTCGGTGTTAAAGCTGGTATGAACGTGGCATCTTTATCTAAAGACGCAGGTCTTGAAGATCAAAAATCAAAAATTGGTTTCAATGCAGGTGTTTTTGCTACTATTCCGGTGGCAGAATCTTTTAGCATCCAGCCAGAGGTTTTATACAGTCAATATGGTGCAAAAATAGAAAACGTAGATGAGTTTACTGTACTTGGTACCACTACTAGAAATGTTGAATCATACTCTACACATTTAGATTATATCACGGTTCCAGTAATGTTCCAATATAATTTTGTTCCAAATTTTTATGTAGAAGCTGGTCCAGAGTTTGGTTTTATGTTAAGTGCTAAAAACAAAGGTGATAGAACTACAACTGTTACAACGGGTTCTAATACTACTACATCATCAGCAAGCTATACAGATGATATTGATAAAGATAATTTAAATAAATTCAACTTTGGTATTGGTTTAGGAGCAGGATACTATTTCACTGACAATATTGGTGTAACAGCAAGATATGTTGCAGGTATTACTGATGTTGCTAAAGACAGACCAAATGGTTCTGATGCTATCAGAAATAATACTTTCCAAGTTGGTTTAGCATTTAAATTTTAATAAGATATTTTAAAAATATTTGATTTCAATTCAATAAAGAAAGGTCAGATTTCATTACGGAATCTGACCTTTCATTTTATAATACCAACAGAGTATTCAGGTTAGGTTTAAAATATAAATTTTAATATAGCCTAATTGACTTAATGAAAAAAGGTCTGACTTATTACAAGTCAGACCTTTTCGTCTTTATACTTGCATTATAATTAACTGAATAATTCGATTTCCTCTCCTTTTTCTACAGGATATTCTTCTGTAAAACATCCGAAACAGTGATTGGAAGAACCTAAAATTACTTTTAAGTTTTCTGTGCTTAAAAATTCTAAAGAATCTACTCCTAAATAATCTCTAAGCTCTTCTGTCGTCATGTTTGCAGAAATCAAATCGTCTTTTGACGGTGTATCAATTCCCAAATAACAAGGCGCAATAATTGGCGGAGAAACACTTCTAAAGTGAATTTCCTTTACCCCTGCTTCTTTCAGAATCTTAACCAATCTCTTAGAAGTTGTTCCACGAACGATTGAATCGTCGATGATTACAACTCTTTTTCCTTTGATTTCAGAAATAATCGGATTCAGTTTAAGGTTCACTACCCTTTCTCTCATTTCCTGAGTCGGTACGATAAAACTTCTGCCAATGTACCTGTTTTTAATCAAAACCGGACGGAAAGGAATTCCCGAAGCCTTAGAAAAACCAATCGCAGCCGGAACTCCGGAATCCGGAACTCCGATTACCAAATCAGCCTCTACAGGGGCCTGTTCCCAGATTTTCTCCCCAGATTTTTCTCTGATTTCGTAAACGTTGATATTTTCTAATGTTGAGTCAGGTCTTGCAAAATAAATATATTCAAAAGAACAGATTCTTTGCTTTCCTTTCTGCTCATTTACCATATAAGAATTCAATTTTCCTGGTTCATTTTCATTGGTATAAATGATTTCTCCAGGTAAAATATCACGAACATACTGAGCTCCGACAGCGTCTAAAGCCACAGATTCAGATGCAACAACGTAAGAATTTTCGCTGATTGCTCCCAAAACCAACGGTCTGATTCCATTGAAATCTCTGAACGCAAAAAACTTATTTCTTGTCATTCCTACTACAGAATAAGCACCTTCAATTTTCTCCATCGTTGCTTTAATAGCACCACGAAGACCTAAATCAAGATTTTTTTGAATTAATCTTAAAATCACTTCAGAATCAGAAGTCGCTCTGAACACTACACCTTCAGCTTCCAGTTCGGCTTTTAATTCTTTTGCATTGGTAAGGTTACCGTTATGCGCTATAGAAAGAATAATCTGGTCATATTCGTTTTTGGCGAAAAATGGCTGAAAATTATACTTCTTTTTATCTCCTGCAGTCGTATAACGGGTGTGTCCGATAGCAGAATTTCCCATAAAAGTTTCAGGATCATGGATCTCTTTATAAACATCTAAAACCAATCCTTCATCTTTCATATTGGTGATTTTCCCGTCCTTTAAAACAGAAATACCACATGCCTCCTGACCTCTGTGCTGAAGCGCAAAAAGTCCGAACTGCGAAAGAGAAAACGTGTCTAAATCATCATCAGAATACATTCCGAAGATACCACACTCCTCGTTCGGAGCGTCCAGCCTTTCTTCTTCCTGCGTTCTGAAAAGATTTCTTCCGTAGGTTTGAGTTTCAAATTGTTTTAAATATTCACTTTTATGAATGTCTAAACTTTTCATTTCTATTTTTTCTAAATTAGAAGTTAGCTATTAGATGTTAGAAATTAGTCTAAGTTAACTTCAATTATAATTTTAAACTTGTCTTTAATGAATAAATCATTTTCTGTATCTCAGCTAAAAGTTCTTTGAGAGGAACTATTTAGTTTCGGAAATAAAATTTAAATCTATTAATAGCTGTAATTGTGTTTGCAATTCATAGGTTGATCCAAACGCAATCCCAAGAAATTGATAAAATTCATTTTTATTATTTCTTCCTGCTCCTTCTGTAATATTTGAAGGTATTGAAACTGCACATCTTCTGATTTGAGATAGTAAACCAAATTTTTCTTCAATTGGTAATTCCGCAGTAACCAGATAAACTTCTTTTACTAAAGTCATTGATTTACTCCAAACTTTAAGATCTTCTATCCGGTGCGATTTCATACTCACTTCTAATATCTAAACTCTAACTTCTCAAGTTTACTTGCCAAGAGCAACTTTCAGTCTGTTGTAGATCTCCACGTAAGCCTCAGTAACTTCTCCAAGATCTCTTCTGAATCTGTCTTTATCCAACTTCTTCATAGTATCTTTATCCCAAAGTCTGCAAGTATCTGGAGAAATTTCGTCTGCCAGAATAATTTCACCGTCAGCCGTTTTTCCTAATTCGATTTTGAAATCAACTAAGATGATATTCATTTTGTCGAAAAGATTGATTAAGATTTCGTTGATATCTGAAGTTAATTCATACATTTCATCAAGCTCTTCATAGGTTGCAGCTCCTAAGAAAACAGCGTGGTGATCGTTGATAAGCGGATCTCCCAACTCGTCTTTTTTGTAGCAGATATCGAAGATCGTTACCGGAGATTTAATTCCTTCCTCCACTCCTAATCTCTGAGCCATACTTCCCGCAGAATAGTTTCTCACTACCATTTCCAAAGGAATAATTGATACTTTCTTTACCAATTGCTCTCTTTCGTCTAATTGTTTGATGAAATGAGTTTTAATCCCTTTTTCATTCAAATATTCAAAAATAAGAGTGGTGATCGCATTGTTCATTTCACCTTTCAAATCAACAGATCCTCTTTTCTGAGCATTAAATGCTGTAGCATCGTCTTTGAAACGTACCACTACTTCATTAGGATTATCGGTAGCAAATACTTGTTTCGCTTTACCTTCATACAACATTTCTAACTTTTCCATTTTTAAAATTACTTTTTATTAGATTTATATTATTTTACTTACTTAAAATTCCTATTAAAACTGCCAGTCCAAAACTTAAGAGCGTTCCAATCAATACATATTCGGTCAATTTTCTCTGTTTTGCCTGTGCCAAGTCGCTGAACCTGAAAACAGATTTTGCAGCCACCATAAAACCTACGCCTTCCCAATGATTCACCATGATAAAAGTGAATACCAGTAAACGCTCTAAAATACCAATATATTTTCCGGCACTTGATAAAGATTCGGTTTGTATATTTCCTGCAGTCTCCGGAACGGGTGTCCATGAAGACAATAATATCTTGATAAAAATGGAAGCCGGTGCTGTTAAAAACAAAGCTGCCATTATTATTTTTAAGAAGTTCTGATCTTTTAAAAATTCAAAACTGAATTCATTAAAATAAAAAGAAATCCCTGCAATTACTACAACATGAAGTGCCTGATCAATAAAAAACCAGTTTTTCTTATTTTTATTTGTTTGAAAACTTAACTTACAAGCATCAATAATAAAATGTGAAATTCCCACCAAAGCAGCGACCCACCAAAGTTGAAGATTCCAAAGGAAAATAAAACTTAAAACCGTGTGAATCAAAACATGAAGGTACAAATATTTGCTCTTCAGTTTTTTGCTTTCTTTCTCTGCAACCCAAGAATCTGGCTGAAGAATAAAATCTCCGAGTAGATGTGCCAATATGAGTTGAATGAAAATCATGCTTAGAGTTCGGAAATTTTCTTTTTAAAATATTGGTTAGTTTCCACGATAAGCTCGTAGTTTGCACGTTTCAATCTCTGGCTTACAGATGATTGTGAAATAGCAAATCTTTTGGCAAGATCTTCCTGAGTAATATCCTGATTCATAATCATTTCATGGATAATTTCCGAAGTCGCCACCGTCCAGTTATCGAAATCTTTGGATGACCATTTCAATAAAATATTTAGATCTCTGTCAACAGAATCGTTGGACGTTTTGATAGAAACGGTGTGTCCGTCGTTCTTTAAATCGTTCAGTAATCTCCCGGAATGCACATACGCTGTTCCGTTGGATTCTGTGATTTTTTCAGATGAAAAATTTTCCTCGCCAATACCGATGGCAATTCTTACATCTAAATTTTCCTGACTTTTTATCAATGATTTTATAGCTAAGAAACGCCAGAAAACCTCATCGATATTACATTTAAACTGAAACTCATCACCTCTGTAGATTTCCCATGTGTGAGGAGCGCTTCCCCAATTGTCGAGAAGATTTTTAAGCTTGGTAATCCAAACTTCTGTTTCCGCTTGTTGTGAATTTATAATATCTCCGGTAATGACCGCTATCATTTTGCAAATATAAGCATAATTACTTATAAATAAAAAATATAAGCAGATACACTTATAGATAATGAATATTAGTGAATCTGCTTATATCAATGATGTTGTAAATGATTGATTTCAGGATATTTTTGCTTCATCCTAAAATTCATTTTTGATTTATTTTTTTATAAACGGATAAGTTTTATCATCCAGTTTCAACAGATAAGAACCTGCCGTTAAACTCTGAACGGAAATATTTTTCTTATTTTTAAATGGATTTTTCTCAGTATAAATTACCTTTCCTGAAAAATCTAAAATCTGGGCAGATTTCACATTTTCGGTTTTTCCAGTAACGAAAATATTATCATTTACCGGATTCGGATAAATTTTAAATTCATTATTTTGAGCAAGAACAGCGTCAGAAGTTGATAAAGTTCCCAGATTTTGACAGAAATCGCTCGCGTAAGAATCCCATTCATTACTATTAAATGTCGTTGCTGGCTGATTGACAGATGCTTTTCTATACAAAGAGACATTTGATAAAGAAGTGCTGCCTCCGGTAACGCCAATTGCATCTACTGTAGAAGATTTATATCTCAATTCTACATAATTACTTCCGGAAAAAGTCATTTGCGGTGCTGCTGTTACAAATTTTGCCTGATCAACTGTGTAACAGGAAAAATTAGCATTAGGATTTAATATAACAAAAGTCTCATTATTCTGAACGGTTCCTTCAAATTCATACGGTGCAGGAAAATAATAGTTGCTGCCGCTAGGAAGTTGAATTGACAGTCTGTAATCGCTTAAATTCACAGGATGTCCTGTTTTATTTGTAATTTCTAAGCCTTTATTATTGGCAGTTCCTTCAAGATATTTAGTAATCATCAAATCTTTAGCATAAACATCCGAAGCCAGCGTTGTTGCAGAAGCTGTATTACTGTCGGCAGAAAGTAAATATCCGTTGTCGTAAGCTTTTACAGTATAAGTATAGGCTGTGGAAGGTATCAAATGATCTATACTTATAGTTGAATTCTTTGTTGAAGCAATTACAGTTCCGTTTTGATAAATTTTATATCCAATAACATCTGTGCTTGAACTTGGTGTCCAGCTTAATGTTGTAAAATAAGCACTATTCTGAGTTACGGCTACATTAGTCGGAGTCTCTGGCACAACTGCATCGGGAGTCTGCCCCCAAATTAAATTCGCCAAAGCAGGATTATCAATAAAAGGATTTCTGTTTTTCTGTAAATTATAAACCGAATTATTTCTGTCAATTTCCCGTTGAGAAACAGGATCCTGCTGATGCCACTGAAGCAGCATCGCCATATAAGCCGGATCAAACGCTCTTTCTTCAGTTCCGTCCAAAGGATTGGTATCAGAAGCAGGATTTGCATTATTATTAAAATTAAAAGTTCCTAACTTCCCTTCATATCTTACAGCAAAATATAATAAACTTCTTGCAATATCTCCTTTAAATTCATTGATAGGTTCATAAACACGACCTGTATAAGTAACCCCAGGAATGGCACAGTTTCCAATCTTTGAAGAATTGGAGAAGGTATAATATATAATAGAACCAACAATTCCATAAGGGTAATTGCTTCTCAGCTGATTAATTCTTGCATCCGTCGGAACCACATAAAATAAATCTGAGTACATCGGATAATTACTGTAAAATGTACTTTGAGGCATCATGTGCTCCCGGTTCCAGCCTAAACCTTCTGCCCCGGCACTTCCGATGATATTGGCTGTCGTATATTCGTATGAATCAGGACCTGTTGGAATTTCAGAATACATATCTAATAATAAGGTAGTATTGGTAGCATCATGATCATAATATGTATCTAAATCTGTCTGGTTGTAATAATTGGTAAGATCACTATAATTCCAGTTGATATTCTTCGCTGCGATAATATCATGAAGTTTTGATTTCAGGGCGTAGCCCGTCAATCCCGTTGTTCCATCATAATATCCTGCCGGAATCTGGGCAGAAATAAATGATGAGATTAAAATTATAGGTAGGAGAAATTTTTTCATACTTTAAAAATTGGGGGACTAAAATAGTAAATTAATCTCATCAAAGTTCTGAAGATATGATTAAAAAATAGTTAAATATCAATCGGTAAAAAATTGAAAATTAATTCTTTGTGTCTTAAAATCCTATGGTTCAAATAATTTTTTTGGACGTTCCGCCAATTTGGTTATCTTTGGGAACTAACTATTTATCTATATGAATACAGAGACTATTGACAATATCAAAATGATAGCGGAAACAGCAAGAGAATTTGCTGAGAAGAATATTAGACCTAATATTATGGAATGGGATGAAAGTCAGACTTTTCCTAAAGACTTATTTCATGAGTTAGGAGAAATGGGTTTCATGGGAATCGTTATTCCTGAACAATATGGTGGGTCTGGTCTTGGGTATCATGAATATGTTACAATCTTGGATGAGATTTCTCAGGTAGATCCTTCTATCGGGCTTTCTGTAGCAGCACACAATTCACTATGTACCAATCATATTTACGAATTCGGAAACGAAGAACAAAGACAGAGATGGCTTCCTCAGTTAGCCTCAGGTAAAGTAATCGGAGCTTGGGGATTGACAGAACACAATACAGGTTCAGATTCAGGAGGAATGTCTACAACTGCAGTAAGAGACGGTGAAGACTGGATTATTAGCGGTGCTAAAAACTTTATCACTCACGCTATTTCAGGAGATATTGCGGTTGTAATGACAAGAACAGGAGAAATCGGTGCTAAAAATAACTCGACAGCTTTTGTCTTAGAAAAAGGAATGCCTGGTTTTTCTTCCGGTAAAAAAGAGAACAAATTAGGAATGAGAGCTTCCGAAACGGCAGAATTAATCTTCGACAGCGTTCGTGTTCCCGATTCTCACAGGTTAGGGGAAGTTGGAGAAGGTTTCAAACAGGCTATGAAAATCCTGGACGGAGGTAGAATTTCTATCGCTGCTTTAAGTTTAGGAACAGCAAGAGGAGCTTACAAAGCCGCTTTAAAATATGCTAAAGAAAGACAACAGTTCGGAAAATCTATTTCAGAATTCCAGGCAATTAATTTTATGTTGGCAGATATGGCAACAGAAATCGATGCATCAGAATTATTGATCCAAAGAGCAGCAACTTTGAAAAATGCTAAGCAAAAAATGACAAGAGAAGGAGCAATGGCAAAACTGTACGCTTCTGAAGCTTGTGTAAGAATTTCAAACAATGCCGTTCAGATTTTCGGAGGTTACGGATATACAAAAGACTTTCCTGCCGAGAAATTCTACAGAGATTCTAAACTTTGTACAATCGGAGAAGGTACTTCTGAAATTCAAAGATTAGTAATCGGTAGAGATATTACAAAATAATATTTTCTCAAGAAATTTAGAATTATATCATCAATAAGTGAATAGCACTCGTGTTTTGCGGGTGCTATTTTCATTTTTGAAAAGGTAAAAATTCAATCATAATCAATGTATTGCATAATTATTTATAATAATAATCAAAAATTTTCTTAAAAAATTTTGTTTTTCGTAATATAATTTTTATTAGCTTTGATATTCCACAATCAAATAGATTATATATGAAAAAACAACTATTAGTGATTGGAATGCTTTTCGTATCCGGCATTTCTTTCGCTCAGACCGATCGACTTTGGTCTGAAGGTTCAAGAAAAAGTACCTCAGAAATTTTTGAAAACAAATCCTCTATCAACAATCCGAAGATTTATAATCTGGACATTAACGGATTAAAAAACGCTTTGGCAAAAGCTCCGAAAAGATTAGCTGCAGGAGAAAAATCGGAGATTATTATCTCATTTCCGAATTCTGAAGGAAAACTGGAAAACTTCAAGGTAAGAGAAAATTCCAATTTCGATCCTCAATTAGCTGCAAAATATCCGGATATCAAATCGTATGTAGGCGAAAGCTTCGGAGACTCCAACTCTACTGTTTATTTCAGCATTTCGCCACTTGGTTTATCTTCAATGGAAATTTATGGTGATAAATCTGCAGTTTTCATTGAGCCTTATACAAAAGATCTTTCCACCTACGTCGTTTACAAAAAATCAGATAAAAAAGATGATCTTAATAAATTTGAATGCACTGTAATTGATGTTGCACAAAAAGGAGTTTCAAATACAAGCAATCTTGTAGCAAGACCAAATGCAGATGATGCTAAACTAAGAACATTCAGATTGGCATTATCTTCCACAGGAGAATACACCGCTTATTTTGGGGGAACAAAAGCCAATGCTTTAGCCGCAATGAACAACACCATGACCCGTGTAAACGGAGTTTTTGAAAAAGATTTTTCTGCAAGAATGGTTTTAATTGCCAATAACGATGCGGTAATTTACACCAACGCTTCTACTGATCCTTATTCTGCAGCTTCAGGAATGAGCAGCTGGAATTCTCAGTTACAATCAACATTAACCTCTGTAATTGGTGAAGCGAATTATGATATCGGGCACTTATTCGGAGCTTCAGGAGGTGGCGGGAATGCAGGATGTATCGGTTGCGTTTGTACCAACGGATCAAAAGGAAGCGGTTATACTTCTCCGGCAGATGCTATTCCTTCAGGAGATAATTTCGATATTGATTATGTAGCACACGAAATGGGTCATCAATTCGGTGGAAACCATACGTTCTCAAACAACAATGAAGGAACGGGCGTTAATATGGAACCGGGTTCAGGCTCAACAATCATGGGATATGCAGGAATTACGGCTCAGGATATTCAGCCGCATTCAGATGCATTTTTCCACGCCGTAAGTATTCAGCAGATTACCAATAATATTAAAGCTAAAACCTGCCCGGTAAGCACCAATACAGGAAATTCAATTCCGACAGCGAGTGCAGGTTTAGATTATACCATTCCGAAAGGAACACCATTTATGCTAACAGGAACAGGCACGGATGCCAACGGAGATTCTTTAACCTATATCTGGGAACAAATGGATAATGCCTCTTCTTCCCAAACAGGAGCGAGCTCAGCAGCAAGCGCTACCAAAGCTACGGGACCGACTTTCAGATCCTGGACGCCACAAACAACTCCTGTAAGATATTTCCCAAGAATGGCTTCTGTTTTACTAGGTGCAACAACAACTGCAGGCTCAGAAATTACGGTTGAGGCTTTATCTAATGTAGCAAGAACATACAATTTCAGATTTACCGCCCGTGACAACAGAGCCGGAGGTTCGGGAAATAATTCCGACGATGCAGTAATTACTGTGAACGGAACGGCGGGACCTTTCAGTGTAAGCTCTCAAAACTCGGCAACAACATATACAGGCGGAACTTCTCAGACCGTAACCTGGAATGTTGCAGGAACTACAGCCAACGGTGTAAATGCTGCGAATGTAGATATTCTTTGGTCTACCAACTCAGGAACAACGTGGACTACTCTACTGGCAGGAACTCCAAACGACGGAACTCAGGCGGTAACCATTCCAAATACTTCAACAACTACAGGAAGAATCATGGTAAAAGGATCAAACCATATTTTCTTTGATGTAAATAACGCGAATATTACCGTAAATGCAGGTTCAGGAACTTCGGATACAACAGCTCCAACAGCACCTGTCTTAGCCGCTTCGGGCACTACCTCTATAAGCACAAACCTTTCTTGGTCAGGAGCAACAGACAATGTAGCAGTTACAGGTTACGACGTTTATCAAGGGGCTTCATTAATCGGCTCGACAGCTTCAGCTTCATACACTGTAACAAGTTTATCGCCTTCTACAACGTATAGTTTCTCTGTAAGAGCAAAAGATGCGGCAGGAAATATTTCATCTTCGAGCAATACCGTATCTGTAACAACGCTTGCGGGAAGTGCGGTTAGTTATTGTTCAGCAACAGCAACAAATACTAGTGATGAAAGAATAGGAAATGTTTCATTCGGTACCATCAATAATACTTCAACGGGAACTGGCGGCTATGAAAACTTCACGGCCATTTCAACTAATGTGACAAGAGGTTCAGCTTATACAATTTCTGTGACTCCCGTTTGGACATCTACGGTTTATAGCGAAGCTTACGCTGTATATATTGATTACAATGGTGATGGTGATTTTACTGACAGCGGAGAACTGGCTTGGTCTAAAACAGGATCTACAACGACTCCAGCTACAGGGTCTATAACGATTCCTTCAACTGCAACAGTTGGAAATACAAGAATGAGAGTCATGATGAAATATAGTTCTGTGCCTACATCATCTTGTGGATCTTACACATACGGGCAGGTGGAAGATTATACCTTAAACATTGTTTCATCCGGAAGAGGTGAAGTTTCAGACATCAAAAATCTAATGACGGATATTAAATTATATCCAAATCCTGCAAAAGACATCTTGAATATTTCTAATACGACGAATGAAGATTACAAAATCTTCGATATGGGTGGAAAACTAATTAACTCAGGAAAACTTGAAAGAGGCTCCGTAAATGTAAGCGCACTTATCAAAGGAGCTTATATCATACAAATCGGAGAAACCTCTAAGAGATTCATTAAAAACTAATTAACCGTTTACTCAATTAAATCTTGAGAAAAGGCTGTCTGGAAACGGGCAGTCTTTTTTATTTACAAAAATGCGGAAGATTGAAAAACATATGCTTCAAAACCTAATATCTAAAACCTAATTTTTATCTTTGCTTTAAATAATAAATATTCATGGATAAAATTGACAGCCTGAACCAAGTAGCAGAATTCCACACAACTTTTAAAGCTCCTATTGTAGAGACACCACAAATTCCTTCACCCGAAAGATGCAACCTGAGAGTTGAACTTTTACAGGAAGAATTAAACGAATTAAAACAAGCTATTGCAGATAATGATATTGTAGAAATTGCAGATGCACTGTGCGATTTACAATATGTTTTGAGCGGTGCGGTACTGGAATTCGGACTTGGCAGCAAATTTGTAGAGTTGTTCAACGAAGTTCAGCGTTCTAATATGTCTAAAGCTTGCGATAATGAAGAACAGGCTGAGGAAACAGTAGAATTTTACAAAGAAAAAGGGGTTGAATCATTTTATGAAAAATCCGGAGAAAAATACAACGTTTACAGAAAAGCAGATCATAAAGTATTAAAGAACAAATACTACTCTCCTGCCGATTTGAAGACAATTATCGAAAAATAGTATGAAAAAATTTATTACAAATAGTATTGCTGTTTCAGCTTTATTTTTGGCAACTCAACAACTTAGCGCACAGAAAGTTGTTGTAAATCGTGAGGTTGAAACCACAAATGACGGTAAAATGCTTTTGGGCAATCAACTGAAAGACCAGTTTTTGAAAGCTCCTTACACAGATTGGTACGTAAAAGAGCATGACGAATATGCATTAGACCAGAAAGCGATTGGAGAATTGAAGAAAGATAAGATTAATTCTTACACGATTACCGTTTTTATGGGAACATGGTGCGAAGATTCGCACAGGGATTTCCCGAGATTAATGAAGATTTTGGAGGAAGTAAACTATCCTGACAGCAAATTAACAATTATTGCCGTCAACCGTAAGAAAGAATCTCCTACAGGTGACGAAGCACGCTTTAATATTCAAAAAGTTCCTACAATTATTGTTGAAAAATATGGTAAGGAAATCGGAAGAATCATAGAAATGCCTACAACCGGATACATTGAAAGAGATTTGGTTGAAATTTTAAAGAAAGACGATAAATCTGTTATCAAAGAAATTTTTAATAAATAAGTTTTGAAGAATATAAGAATAATTATACCGTTTGTTGCAGGAATTTTGGTAATACTTTTGCTTTTTTGGGCAATGAAATCTTTTTTAAATCCTACCCAAAAAACTGAAAAATCAGATTACTACATTTTGACTAACCAGATTTCTAAAATGAATAAAATGGTTGTTCTGGAGCAAAATATGTCTTCCATGCAAAAAACAAAAATGGGCTACGAAGTTTTCGGAAAAGAAGTTTCAAGCAACAGCATTATCACTTATACCAAAATGACGGCTCAGGTTTCTTATGATCTTAATAAAATGAAAATGGAGGTTGATTCCGTTAATAAAAAACTGATTATTAAGGAATTACCGGACGCAGACATTAGGATTACTCCAAGTGTGGAAATACAAACGCTGGACGATTCTTTTTTCAACAGAATCTCTGAAAAGGATATTAAAAATGTTACTCAGAAAGCCAAAGAAGCGGCAACAAAATCTGTTAATCAAAATCAGCTGAGAACTGAAGGACGTGAACAATTAATGGAAAATCTTAATAATATTTTCGTTTTGGCAAAGGCTTTGAATTATAAAATAGAAGACCAGACAGGCAAACTGGGTATTTTAGGACTATAAATTCAAGCATTATGGACTCAAAAGGAAAAGACAAAAAAGAAGAATCTACAAATTCAGCAGAAACTAAGAAGCAAAATCAGGATTTCCAAAATATTCCTGCTTCATCTGAAAAGACAAATCCGCCTGATATTGATAAAGAAGATGTTCAGAAATCTTCAAAAAACAAATCAGGAAAAACAGATAATACAGAAGAAAAATAAAAGGTTCTGTCTCAATAGAGGCAGAACCTTTTTAGCAAATATAGAAATTAAATATGTCAATATGAATTAATAACAGTCAATTTGCTCCGCTTGTGAATTACCTTAATATTTGACTATTGACTTACTACGAAGCAGAACTGACAGTCTTATTTTTATACAATCGTTGATTTCCCGATTTTTACATTTTCAAAATTATAATACGACTTCTCAGAATATTTAATATAATCAGCAATAAAACTTCCAACTTCATGGGTAGAATATGGTTGCTGAGAATTAAGGTCTACCGTAACATATTTATGTTCAATCGCATGTTCCACAGATTCTCTCAATTTTTCGGCGGCATGATCTAATTTTAAATAATCAAGCATCATTGCCGTACTCAAAATTGAAGCAATAGGATTGGCAATTCCCTTACCTTTTGCCTGCGGATAAGAACCATGAATAGGCTCAAACATCGCATTTTCATTTCCAATTGATGCAGAAGGAAGCAAGCCAATCGAACCTCCAATCACACTAGCCTCGTCGGAAATAATATCGCCAAACATATTTTCTGTAACGATCACATCAAACTGTTTTGGATTAAGAATTAATTGCATCGCAGCGTTATCTACAAACATAAAATCCAGTTCTACATCAGAATATTCGACAGCAATTTCCTTGAAAATTTTTCTCCATAATCTTGAAGTGTCCAAAACGTTGGCTTTATCTATTAAAGTCAGTTTTTTTCTTCTTTTCTGTGCTTCCTGAAAAGCCATGTGAATAATTGGAGCAATATCTTCCTTGCTGTATTTACAAATATCGTAAGCATATCCTGCTTCTTCGTCCGTAAATTTTTCACCAAAATAAATTCCGCTCACCAATTCTCGGAAAATCTGAATATCTGTTCCTTCAATAATTTCCTGTTTCAACGGACTTTTTTCAATTAAAGAAGAATACGTTTTCAAAGGTCTGATATTGGCAAAAAGCCCAAGCTCTTTACGAAGCTTCAATAATCCCTGTTCAGGACGTACTTTCGCATCGGGATTGTTGTCAAACGCAGGATCTCCAATTGCACCGAAAAGCACGGCATCAGATTCTTTACAGATTTCCAACGTTTCATCCGGCAAAGGATTTCCTGTTTTGTAGATGGCTTCAGCTCCTACTAAACCTTGTTTAAATTCAAATTTATAATGAAAAGCTTCAGCAATAGCATCTAAAATTTTAATACTTTCTGCAACGACTTCCGGACCAATTCCGTCTCCGGGAAGAACTGCAATTTTAAAATCAGTTTTCATATACTTTTTGTGTTTTTAATTCAAATTCTCTGATTGCTTGTTTTTTACTGATTAAAAAATCAATATCATCATAACCGTTGATCAAGCAGATCTTTTTGTAAGAATCCAGTTCAAAATTTTCAGTTTTATTTTTAAACGTAATCGTTTGTTTTTCTACATCGACTGTAATTTCATTTTTAGGATTTTCTGTAATATCATTTAAAATTTCTTTTAAAAAATCTTCAGAAACTTTCACAGGAAGTAATCCGTTATTCAGTGCATTTCCTTTAAAAATATCTGCAAAAAAACTTGAAATAACAATTTTAAAACCATAGTCGGTTAATGCCCAAGCTGCGTGTTCCCGGCTGCTTCCACAACCAAAGTTATTTCCGGCAACTAAAATTTCACCTGAATATTTTGTATTATTTAAAACAAAATCAGGATTTTCTTCGTTCGTATGAACATTATATCGCCAATCACGAAATAAATTATCTCCAAAGCCACTTTTATCAATACTCTTTAAAAAACGGGCAGGAATAATTTGGTCGGTATCTATATTTTCAGCCGGCAAAGGAATCGCACGGGATTTTACAATAACTAATTTTTGCATTTATTTTTATATCATAATTTAATGTGAATTGTCAATTTTACTTTTGTAAGTCAGCTGTGAATCTACATTAAGTTGGAAAAATTTCACAATTAACTGTTCACTTTTAAAATTCACTCTTGCTCAGTTTTCAAAAGCCAAAATTCTGCCTTCAATAGCAACTTTTGCAGCGGTTAACGGACTTGCGAGAATTGTTCTTGCACCTTGCCCCTGTCTTCCTTCAAAATTTCGGTTGGAAGTAGAAACACAATATTCACCTTCCGGAATTTTATCATCGTTCATTGCCAGACACGCCGAACATCCTGGCTGCCTAATCTGAAAACCTGCTTCGTTGAAAACCTTATCCAATCCTTCTTCGAAAATCTGTTTTACAACCTGTTGAGATCCCGGGACAATTAAAGCCTGAACGTGTTCCGACTTGCTTTTTCCTTTAATGTAATTAGCCGCTGAACGGAAATCTTCAATCCTTGCGTTGGTACAGCTTCCTATAAAAACATAATTTACTTTAATATCAGAAACAGATTGTCCTGCTTTTAAGCCCATATATTGAAGTGCTTTTTTTTCAGATTCACTCTGCGGAGCCGGAATATTCTGATCAATAGAAATTCCCATTCCCGGATTGGTTCCATACGTAATCATCGGATAAATATCGAAAGCATCAAAAGAAAATTCTGAATCAAAAATTGCTTCATCATCTGTTTTAAGCGTTTTCCAGTATTCTATTTTCTCTTCCCAATCTTCACCTTTAGGCGCAAAAGCTCTTCCTTTTATATAGTCAAAAGTAGTTTCATCCGGGGCAATCATTCCACCACGGGCACCCATTTCAATACTCATATTGCAAACCGTCATTCTGCCTTCCATCGACATTTCTTCGAAAACGTTTCCCGCATATTCACAGAAATATCCTGTTCCACCATCTGTTCCGATTTTTGAGATAATGTAAAGAATAACATCTTTTGGCTGAACATCTTTATTCAGTTTACCATTGACGTTCACTCTCATTGATTTCGGCTTATTCAACAATAAACACTGGCTTGCAAAAACCTGTGCCACCTGACTTGTTCCGATTCCAAAAGCGATGGAACCAAAGGCTCCATGTGTTGAAGTATGGCTGTCTCCGCAAACAATGCTCATTCCCGGCTGGGTAACGCCCAATTCAGGAGCGATGATGTGAACAATCCCCTGATATTGATGACCGAGACCATACAGCTCAATATTATTTTTACGACAATTCTGCGTCAATTGTTCTACCTGATTTCTTGAAGATTCATCACGAATCGGTTGATCCTGATCTAATGTCGGAACATTATGATCGGCGGTTGCAACGATTTGTTTCGGTCTGAAAATTTCTAAACTCCTTGATTCTAACTCCGAAAAAGCCTGTGGACTTGTTACTTCGTGAATCAAATGTTTGTCAATGTATATAATTTGAGGCCCGTCGGGAATAGTTTCCACAACGTGAGCATCCCAGACTTTGTCAAAAAGTGTTTTTTTATCTTTGTACATTATATTCAATCTTACTACTATCCTATTTTTCTCATCGCTTTTTCGATAATCATACTTAAATCATCATTATTCACTTCTTTTTTGCTATCAGCAACTCTCAAAAATTCCTGATATAAGAAATCCAGTTCATTTTTGGTAACATCAAAACCAATGTGTTTGAATCGGTAAGCCAGTGCAGAACGTCCGCTTCTTGCTGTCAAGATGATAGACGAAGCATTTATACCAACCTCGGAAGGATCTATAATTTCGTACGTTTCTCTATTCTTAATTACACCATCCTGATGAATTCCTGAACTGTGCGCAAAAGCATTAGCTCCCACAATTGCTTTATTCGGCTGAACAGGCATCCCCATCAGATCGGAAACTAAAACACTCATTTTGTTGAGCATTCTGGAATTAATATCCGTATGTAAATTTAAGTGCTTGTGCTGTTTCAAAACCATCACAATCTCTTCCAAAGCGGTATTTCCTGCTCTTTCTCCAAGCCCGTTAATAGTACATTCAATCTGTCTGGCTCCATTAATAGCTCCAGCTATAGAATTTGCAGTTGCCATGCCCAAATCATTATGACAGTGACAGGAAAGAATTGCTTTTTCTATTCCAGTTACATTTTCTCTTAGATATTTTATTTTTTCTCCGTATTCTTCAGGTAGACAATACCCTGTTGTATCAGGGATGTTTAAAACGGTCGCGCCAGCTTTAATGACAGCTTCACAAACTTTTGCCAAATAATCATTATCCGTTCTTCCGGCATCTTCAGCGTAAAATTCTACGTCTTCTACATAAGTTTTAGCATATTTTACCGCCTGAACTGCTCTTTCAATAGTATCTTCCCTATTTGAATTGAATTTAAATTTAATGTGAGAATCTGAAGTTCCGATTCCTGTGTGAATTCTTGGCCTTTTCGCAAACTTTAAAGCTTCCGCTGCGGTATCAATATCTTTTTTATTCGCTCTTGTCAATCCGCAGACCTTTGCATTTTTTACCAATTTTGAAATTTCCGAAACCGAATGAAAATCTCCCGGACTTGAAATTGGGAAACCAGCCTCTATAACATCTACACCGAGTTCATCGAGCTGCTCTGCGATTACCAATTTTTGCTCGGTATTCAGTTTACAACCCGGAACCTGCTCTCCATCACGCAACGTGGTATCAAAAATTTCAATTTTTTTGGAATTCATAATGAAGTTTTTACTTAATTTTGACTCAAAACTAAAAAGTTGAAACGTTTATGCATTTTGGTTTTTATAAAAAAATACAATACTCAAAATATCGAATTTTAAATTTATCTCACTGATAATCATATTTTTAAATCCTTAAAATTTACAATGGCAGAATTGCAGAAAGATTTTTTATTTGTCTTGATAAAGTCGTTAACAACTTCTGAAAAACGTCAATTCAAGCTGTACGTTAATCGTCTCGGAATTAATGTTGATGCTAAATTTTTGCTTCTTTTTTCAGAAATGGATAAAATGTCAGAATATGATGAAAATGTGATTATCAATAAAAAAATATCGACAAAACAGCAATTATCGAATCTTAAAGCCCATTTGTACAAGCAAATTCTGGTGAGTTTAAGGATGAACCCAAGTCATCAGAATTACAGGATACAATTGCGTGAGCAGCTTGACTTTGCGAATATTTTATACCAGAAAGGGCTTTATAAGCAAGCGTTGAAAATTTTAGATAAAACAAAACAAACCGCACTAGAATTAGATGAAAAAAGTATCGCTTCAGAAATCATAGATTTAGAGAAAGTCATTGAATCACAATTTATTACACGGAGTATTGAAGGTCGTGCCGACGAACTCATCAAACAGTCTACTGAAATAAGCAAACAGAATCATTATGCAACCGAATTATCCAATCTTTCGTTAAAATTATATAGCGAAATGCTGACGCATGGTTATGTGAAAAATGATACAGATCGAGCGGAAATCATGAAAATTTTTACTGCTCAAATTCAGAAAATAGCTTTTGAAAAATTGAATTTTACTGAGAAATTATGGTATTTCAAAGCGCATGTATGGAAAAACCAATTGCTTCAGGAATATAAATATACATTAAAATATGCGTTTCAATGGGTTGATCTTTTTCACAAAAATCCGGATATGATCGTAAGCCATCCTGTTTGGTATATCAAAGGAAATACGTACCTCTTAAAAATCCTTTTTCTGTATGGAAATATCGATATTCTGGAAGAGAGTTTTCAAAAGTTCAATCAAATTGTTAGCTCTTCAAGCTTTACTCAAAATGAAAATGTGCAATTGCTTGTTTTTATGACGCATTACAATACTTTAATGAATATTCACTTTGTGAAAGGTGAATTCTTTTCCGGTTCAAAATTAATTCCTGAAATCGAGCTGAAAATGGAAAAATTCAGGGATAAAATTGATGAGCATCATTATATGATTTTGTATCTGAAAATGGCAGCGATGTTTTTCGGAAGTAAGAAGTTTGAGACTTCGATAAAGTATTCATTAAAAATAATTGAATCTAAAGGAAATGTTCAGGAAGATTTGCTGTTTCACACAAGAATTTTAATTCTAATGGCAAAATACGAATCAGGAAACGATGAAGATTATGATGAATTTATTAAAGCAACTTTAAAGTTCGCAAAAAAAATGAAAAAACCTGATGAGTTTCATTTTGAAAGTATTCAATTTTTTAAAAATTTAAATAATTTACTTCCCGATAAGCAATTGGAATCCTTTAAAATATTTGATAAAAAGCTCGAATTTTTCTCTGAAAATGAGTACTACAGAAGATCATTATTGTATATAGATATTCACGGCTGGGTACAATCTAAAGTGAGAAATGTTGATGTAATCGAGATTATCAAGGAAAAAGTTAGATTTAAAAGAAAATGACACCAATATTATTTTTGCTTTAACCTGCTAATAATTAATAGTTTGATCAGCTATTAATTATCTAAAACGATTTAATTCATCTTTTAGTATTAAATATATCTTCAAATATCTCGTATAGTAGTATTTTAAATAAAAAATGCGTATTTTTGCAACTTAAAATTTCTTAGTAAACAATGATAAAAATTACACTTCCAGACAATAGCGTCAAAGAATTCGAGGCGGGAGTTACTCCGCTAGATGTGGCAAAATCTATAAGCGAGGGATTGGCTAGAAACACCATCTCCGCAGTTGTAAACGACCAACAAGTAGAAACGACCACACCTATAACCACGGATTCTACGATACAGTTGTTGACATGGAATGATGATCTTGGAAAGAAGGCCTTTTGGCACTCTTCTGCTCACCTTTTGGCGCAGGCTATCCTTGAGTTTTATCCGAATGCTAAGTTAACGATCGGTCCTGCAATCGAAAACGGATTCTATTATGATGTAGATTTCGGTGACGAAAGTTTATCTGACAAAGATTTTGAGAAAATTGAGAAAAAAGTATTGGAAAATGCTAAAAAAGGTTCAACGTTCTCATTATACCCTGTTTCTAAAGAAGAGGCATTAAAAACTTATGCAGATAATCCTTATAAAGTAGAATTGATTTCTAATCTGAATGACGGAGAAATCACTTTTGTTACACATGATGATTTTACAGATCTTTGTCGTGGAGGACATATTCCGAATACCAATATTGTAAAGGCTTTTAAAGTACTAAATGCTGCCGGAGCATACTGGAGAGGAAATGAAAAAAATCCTCAGTTAACAAGAGTTTACGGTATTTCTTTCCCAAAACAGAAAGAATTAACAGAATATCTTGAAAGATTAGAAGAAGCAAAAAGAAGAGATCATAGAAAATTAGGTAAAGAACTTGGAATTTTCGCATTTTCTGAAAAAGTAGGTGCAGGTTTACCGCTTTGGTTACCAAAAGGTACTGCTTTAAGAAGAAAATTGGAAAATTTCCTTTCTGCAGCTCAGAAAAAAGGAGGTTACGAATTTGTAATGTCTCCACATATCGGTTCTAAAGAATTGTATGTAACTTCAGGGCACTGGGATAAATATGGAGCAGACAGCTTCCAGCCGATTAAAACTCCAAACGAAGGTGAAGAATTTTTATTGAAGCCGATGAACTGCCCTCACCACTGTGAAATTTACAAAACTTCACAATGGAGCTACAGAGATTTACCGAAAAGATATGCAGAATTCGGAACTGTTTACAGATACGAGCAAAGCGGAGAGCTTCACGGATTGACAAGAGTTCGTGGATTTACTCAGGATGATGCTCACCTTTTCTGTACTCCGGATCAGTTATTGGGAGAATTTGAAGCGGTAATTGATCTTGTATTGTACGTTTTCAAATCTTTAGGTTTTGAAGATTTCATGACTCAGGTTTCGTTAAGAGATCCTGAAAATAAAGAAAAATATATCGGTTCTGATGAGAACTGGGAAAAAGCAGAAAATGCGATCATCACAGCAGCGAATAATAAAGGTTTGAAAACTGTTGTTGAATATGGTGAAGCAGCATTCTACGGTCCGAAGCTGGATTTTATGGTGAAAGATGCTTTGGGTAGAAAATGGCAGCTTGGAACCATTCAGGTTGATTATAATTTGCCTGAAAGATTTGATCTTCACTACATCGGAAATGATAACGAGAAACACAGACCGGTGATGATTCACAGAGCACCGTTCGGTTCTTTGGAACGTTTCATTGCTATTTTGCTTGAAAATACTGCGGGAGACTTCCCATTATGGTTGGCTCCGGATCAGTTTATTATTCTTCCGATCAGTGAAAAATATGTAGATTATTCGAAAAAAGTTTCACAATTTTTGGAAAATCACGATATTAGCGGTCAGATTGATGACAGAAACGAAAAAACCGGTAAAAAAATCCGTGATGCAGAATTGAATAAAATTCCATTTATGCTTGTTGTAGGGGAAAATGAAGAGAGAGATGGCACAATTTCTGTAAGAAGACGTGGAGAAGGTGATCTTGGAGTAATGAGCATGGAAGATTTCGTTGCTTATTTTAAGAAAGAATCAGCGATATAAAAAATTTAATTAAGAGATTAAATAATTTAGAAATTGAGAGATTAGTAGAGTAATTTCTTAATGCCTAAATCTCTAAATTTTTTAATTTTAAAATAGTAATTAACCAATAAAATTATAATACAATAGCACAAAGATTTAACAACAGGGGCCCACAAAGACGTCCTGTACAGGAGGACTTACACTTAATCAACGATAAAATTCGTGTGAGAGAGATTCGTTTGGTGGGCGATAACGTAGAGCCGGGAATTTATCCAATTGACAAAGCGAGACAAATTGCTGCGGAACAAGAATTGGATTTAGTAGTAATTTCCGATAAAGCTGAACCGTTTATTGCGAGAATATTAGAATATAAAAAATTCTTATATGAGCAAAAGAAAAAGCAAAAGGAACTAAAAGCGAAACAAGTAAAAGTGGTTGTAAAAGAGATCCGTTTCGGACCTCAGACTGATGAACATGATTACGAGTTTAAAAGAAAACATGCTGAAAAATTCCTTGAGGAAGGTTCAAAATTAAAAACCTACGTTTTTTTTAAGGGACGTTCGATTATCTTTAAAGATCAGGGAGAAATTTTGCTTTTAAAACTGGCTCAGGAATTAGAGCACGTTGGAAAAGTAGACCAGCTTCCTAAGCTTGAGGGAAAGAGAATGATTATGATGATGAGTCCTAAAAAACCGGCTAAATAAGCAATAGTGACGGGGAACTGTCAATTTTAATATAAACCTCAAAGCAATTTGAGGTTTTTTAACGGCTTTAAGAATTACATTTAAGTTTACTCTTTTAATATCTGAATTAATAATTTTATATTAAAAGTTTAATGACTCATTGCCTTTGCAACACTTAAAATTTCTTTTTAACTCTCGATTTTTTTTCGTAATTTTGCAAACTATTATTCCCGAAATGTCTGGGAATAACCAAAGACAAATATTGATAACAAAACATAAAAAGCAAAACAATGCCAAAATTAAAAAC
>Ga0308171_1000668_pt1 | contig 63860 bp, 60 predicted proteins | sample PhyGR1_FD_202135 | JGI IMG/M metagenome (GOLD analysis project Ga0308171, IMG submission 202135) | Phyllosphere microbial communities from UC Gill Tract Community Farm, Albany, California, United States - DLSLSG.R1 | ecosystem: Host-associated > Plants > Phyllosphere > Unclassified | place: USA...
TCCAGCGCGATGGCGCCGACCTCTATTGCGCGGTGCCGATCTCGATGACGACGGCAGCGCTCGGTGGCACCTTCGATGTCACGACACTGGACGGAACGAAGTCGCGCGTCACCGTGCCGGAAGGCACGCAGCCAGGCAAGCAGTTCCGATTGAAGGGTAAGGGAATGCCAGTTCTGCGCTCGGCGCAGACGGGTGACCTCTATATCCAGATCCAGATCGAGACGCCGCAGAAGCTGACCAAGCGTCAGCGCGAACTCTTGCAGGAATTCGAGGAAATCTCATCGAAGGACAACAATCCGGAATCGACGGGCTTCTTTGCTCGGATGAAGGAATTTTTTGACGGCTGACGCCTCCTTCAGTTCACAAGTCTTCTAACGCCGCCATCCATCTGGATTGGCGGCGTTTTTGTTCATCAGCCTGCAAACCCGCCTTCGGCAAGGAAGGCGCGCTCTTCTACTGTCGTCTCGCGAAGCAGGATGTCGTTGCGGTGCGGGAAGCGACCGAAGCGCGCGACGATATCGCGGTGCTCGATCGCGAAAGGCAGGTAGCGTTCGCCAAGAGGCTCGCAAAGCTCGCAGCAAAGCTCCTGGTCAGCCAGCTCTTCGGAATGCATGAAGGGCAGGTAGAAGAAAATCCGCAGTTCAGGATCGATCGTCTCATCATGGCCGCGCGAAATGGCGTCGCGGGCATAATGAAGCGCCAGCGGATCGGTCGCATACATATGCGCCGTGCCTCGGAAACAGTTGCGGGGAAACTGGTCGAGGAGAAGGAGGAGGGCGAGGCTGCTCTCCGGCGCGGCGAGCCAGTCGGTCAATTCCTGACGGGCCGCCGCGAAGTGCAGATCGTGAAAGCGGGCGTGGAAGGAACTGTCGAAATGGGCGTTCTTCTCGAACCATTTTTCCGGGCCTGCCTCGTTCCAGAAGGACAGGACCTCGGCAGCTGGCGTCGGTATCGCGATTTCTGTCATCTCAGTTCCTCAATATCTTGGTCTGCGCTGGCGCGTACCGACGCTATCAGTAATGCGGCGGCTTGGTTATGGCTGGCGCGTCGAGAGACTGCTCCTCAAGGCTCAAGAACCGCTCGGTGAGACGATCGAGCTTCGCACGGGTCTGCTCGACAACCTTCCACTGCTCAGTCAACTGATCGGATAGCTCCTCGATCGTCTTGGCCTGGTATGCCACCGTCTCTTCCAAAGCGACGATCCGCGCTTCGTTGTGATCTGCCATGAAGACCTCCGTTGTCACTCACGCTGCTTTCGCAGTTTTATAAAGCATAAACAAGACAAAGGCCGGACACATGGTGCCCGGCCTTTGATGGTGTGCTGAAAAGCGTGAGACTACATCAGCCTTCGTCCTGGAAAACCTCTTCGCGCTTCTTCTTGACGCTCGGTAGGAAGACGACAACGAGAACCAGCACAGCGATCAGAAGCAGCGTGGCGCTGATCGGCCGGGTGACGAAGGTGCTCGGATCGCCACGCGACAGGATCATGGCGCGGCGCAGGTTCTCTTCCAGTAGCGGCCCAAGCACGAAGCCGAGCAGCAGCGGTGCCGGTTCGCAGCGCAATTTCACCAGGGCGTAGCCGATGAAGCCGAAGAAAGCGACGGCATAGAGATCGAAGACGTTGGAGTTGACGCTGTAAACCCCGATGGCGCAGAAGGCCATGATGATCGGGAAGAGCACGTAGTAAGGGATTGTCAGAAGCTTCACCCAGAGCCCGATGAGCGGCAGGTTCAACACCACCAGCATCAGGTTGCCGATCCACATGGAGGCGATGATACCCCAGAAGAGCGCTGGCTGCTCGGTCGCGACATTCGGACCGGGAACGATACCCTGGATGATCATTGCACCGACCATCAGCGCCATGACCGGATTGGCAGGAATGCCAAGCGTCAAAAGCGGGATGAAGGAGGTCTGAGCACCGGCATTGTTGGCCGATTCCGGACCGGCCACGCCGGCGATCGCGCCATGGCCGAATTCTTCCGGGTTCTTCGAGACGCGCTTTTCCACTGTGTAGGAGGCAAAGGCTGCGAGGATGGCGCCGCCGCCCGGCAGGATGCCGAGTGCCGAGCCGATGGCCGTACCGCGCAGGACCGGCCCCACCATCTTCTTGAAGTCGTCCTTGGTCGGCAGAAGGCCGGAAACCTTGGCCATCAGCACGGTACGGGTGCGCTCGTCTTCCAGATTGCGCAGGATTTCGGCGATACCGAACACACCGACGGCAACGGCGACGAAGTTCAGGCCATCGGCATATTCGCGAATGCCGAGCGTGAAGCGCGGCGTGCCGCTATAGATGTCGGTACCGACGAGACCGAGCAGCAGGCCGAGCACGACCATGGCGAGCGCCTTGACGATGGAGCCATGTGCCAGTGCGATGGACGAGACGAGACCAACCACCATCAGCGAGAAATATTCCGCCGCGCCGAACTCGAGAGCAATCGACGTCAGTGGCGGAGCGAAGACCGCCACGAGGAAGGTCGCAACAGTGCCGGCAAAGAAGGAGCCGATGGCAGCGATTGCAAGAGCTGCACCCGCCTTGCCCTTGCGCGCCATCTGGTAACCGTCGATGGCCGTTACGGCAGAGGAAGACTCGCCCGGCATGTTGATCAGGATCGCCGTCGTCGAGCCGCCATATTGCGCGCCGTAATAAATACCGGCCAGCATGATCAGCGAGGAGACGGGCTCCAACTGGAAGGTGATCGGCAACAGCATGGCAATGGTTGCCGTAGCACCGATACCCGGCAGAACGCCGATCAGCGTTCCAAGAAGCACGCCGATCAGGCAGAAGAACAGGTTGTGAAGCGTGGAGGCCGTGTAAAAGCCAAGCGCCAGATTATCGAAGAGTTCCATGACGCGACCTCAGAAGTTGAGCCAGGGGCCAAAGCGCTGGAAAGGCAGGCCGAGACCGTAATTGAAGACGAGAACCGAAAACACCGTGATGGCAGCCGATAGAAGCACGGCCATCATTGGTTTCATCTTGTGCGATGCAAAGGACGCAATCAGCGCACTGAGAAACAGTGATGGCACGAAGCCCAGTCCACGCACCGTCAGGCCGAAGAAGATCGGTGCGGGAAGGATGAAGAAGATGCCCCGCCACGCAATGGAGGTCATCGGCTCGTTTGCAACCTTGCCGGCGCGAAGAAAAATGACGCCGCCGAGCAATATGAGGATCAAGGACAGGACGAGCGGAAAATAGCCCGGCCCCATGCGGAATGTCGTTCCCAAATCCAGATCATACGCTTGCCAGGCAAAGAAGATGCCGAGGCAGATGAAAATTGCGCCGCAGATGGCTTCTGTGGCATCGAAACTAACTGATTTCATGGTCGTCCCCGCCTGTGCATCGGTGCCGCCTTTGGCCCGATGTCTGTAGAGTTCGATGTAAGGTCTTCAAGGATAACGGTCGTCTGCAAGGCGAAACCGGGGACGACATACGTCATCCCCGGCCTGAAGCAGGATTAGTCGGCGTATTGGCCGGCAGATTCGATCACAGGCTTCCAGCGAGCAATTTCGCTTTCAAGCTTGGCCTTGAGCGCGGCTGGCGTCGCATCTGCTTCCGGCGAAGGCGTGGTGCCAAGCTCGGCAAAACGTGCGGCAACGTTCTGATCCTTCAGGGCAACCTGAAGCGCCTTGGACAAGCGCTCATTCACAGCCGCAGGCGTGCCCTTCGGTGTGTAGATGCCGTGCCAGATACCAACTTCGAAGTTGGGCAGGCCGGCTTCCGTTGCGGTCGGCACGTTCGGCAGGACGCTCAGACGCTGAGGCGTGGTGACTGCGTACGCCTTCACGGTGCCGCCCTGGATCTGCTTGGTGGTGTTGGTGGTCTGGTCGCACATGATGTCAACCTGGCCGCCCAGAAGGTCGGTCATGGCAGGACCCGTTCCCTTGTACGGAACGGTGACGAGCGGCGTTTCGATGGCGCTCATGAACAGCATGCCGCACAGGTGAGAGGCAGCGCCGATGCCGGCATTGGCAACCGTCACCTTGTCCTTGTTCGCCTTGGCGTAGTCGATCAGGCCCTTGAGGTCGTTGGTCTCGAGGTTCTTGCGCGACAGTATCGTCATCGGAACTTCGGTCACGAGGCCAACATAGTCGAAGGCGTCGAGCGTCTTGTAGGCCAGCTTGCGGTAAAGAGTATCGCTGGTGGCCATGCCGATGTGATGCAGAAGGATGGTGTAACCATCCGGATCGGCAGATGCCACGCGACCTGCACCGAGCGTGCCGCCAGCGCCGCCGACATTTTCAACGATGATCTGCTGGCCGAGATCCTTGGACATGGATTCAGCGACGAGACGTGCCACGGTGTCCGTGGGACCGCCTGCAGAGAACGGCACGACCATGGTGATGTTACGGCCAGGATAATCCTGTGCGGCTGCAGAAAGCGCAAAGAGTGATACGGCGGCGGCAGCGACTGCACCCGTGACGGATTTCAGAAGTTTCATCTTTTCCTCCCGATGAATATGGCCTCAGCGACGAGACGCACTCCTCTGCGCTCGCCGGGGTGAGATCATTTGCAGTCGAGATCGCGCGTCACGCAATCGAGGGAAGAAAACAAATCGTTAAAAGAGTGTCGGCTAAAGGCCCGGATGGGTGGAATCCGAAACATTGCCGTCGCGGCGTGGGTGGATTCCTACCCATGATAATAATAGAGAACAGAACTTAGGAGCTTGTCATGTCTTCATCGGTGGGGGCATGCTTTGTTAGTGCGTATTTTTGCATCTTTTCATAGAGCGTCTTGCGCGATATTCCGAGCGTCTCGTAGACGGCTTTCAGATTGCCTTTATGGGTCGCGATTGTTCTTGCGATGATGCCTTTCTCAAACTCCGCCACCTTGGCGGAGAGCCCATGACCAGCAAGCGGATCGCTTTGCTGCCCTTCGCCGGAGCGACCGTCCAGTCCAAGAACGAACCGGTCCGCTTCGTTTCTCAGCTCACGCACATTGCCTGGCCACTCGCGCATCGCCAGCGATGAAATGATGCTGGAGGGCACCTCCATGTCGTCGCGGCCATAGCGCGCTGCGGCTTCTCTTACGAGATGCAGGAAAAGCAGGGGAATATCGCTTTGCCGTTGTGCAAGCGACGGGACATGGATCGTGGCGACGTTCAGACGATAGAGAAGATCCTGGCGGAAGCGCCCGGCAAGGGCCTCATGCGCCAGGTCCGTCTTGCTGGTGGCAATGAAGCGGACATCGAGTTCCACGGTCTCGTTGGAGCCAAGCCGCGTGATGGTGCGCTCCTGAAGGACGCGCAGCAGCTTGCCCTGCATATCGGGCGGCATGGAGCCGATCTCGTCGAGCAGGATGGTGCCACCGCGCGCATGCTCGAACTTGCCGTAGCGTGCCCTCAGCGCCCCTGGAAAGGCACCTGCCTCGTGGCCGAAGAGTTCGCTCTCGATCAGATGCTGGGGAAGGGCGGCGCAATTGATGGCGACGAAGGGACGGTCGGCACGCGCGCTGACATCATGCAGCGCCCGCGCCACCACTTCCTTGCCGGCCCCCGTGTCGCCGATGATCAGCGTATCGGCATCCGCGGCTCCTATGGCACGGATACGGTAGCGCAGATCGACCATCACCTGTGTGCGACCTGGCAGGCGCGTTTCCAGATCGTCGCGCTTTCCGGCAACCGCGCGCAGGCGCCGATTTTCCAGCACCAGAGAACGCCGATCCATGGCGCGTTTGATGATGCCGGCGAGGTACTGGATGCTGAAGGGTTTTTCGATAAAGTCGTAAGCACCGTTGCGCATGGCGCTGACCGCAAGCTGCACATCGCCATGGCCGGTCACGAGGATCACTGGAATTTCGGCATCCAGCTCCCGCACCTTCTGCAGCAGACTCATGCCGTCGATGCCGGGCATGCGGATATCGCTGACGATCACGCCGTCGAAACTGTAGCCAATCAGTTCGAAGACATGGTCGGCATTGTCGATGGTCACGACATCGAGGCCTGCAAGCTCAAGCGCCTGGGCTGTGGAAAGGCGCAAATCCTCTTCGTCATCGATCAGCAATACGCGGGACACGCTCATTCCGCGGCCATCTCCATCGGTGTTTTTGCGTCGAGTTCAATATCGAATCGCGCGCCGCCGTCCTCCAGATTGGTGACGACAAGTCGCCCGCCAAAATCCTTGACGATATTATAGGAAATCGACAAGCCAAGACCCAGACCCTTGCCGACGCCTTTCGTCGAAAAGAACGGGTCGAAGATGCGCTCCATGATCGCGGGCGGCACGCCGGGGCCACGATCGCGCACCGAAACGATCACCTTGTTGTCGCTCTTTTGCGCGGTGAGATCGATACGCCGGTCGTCCAGCCCCTCCACCGCATCGGCGGCATTGGAGATGATGTTGACGAGTACCTGCTGCAGACGCACCGGCCCGGCCTTGACGAAAAGCGTCTCCGGTCCAAGCGCCACATGCAATTGCGCATCCGCCGCCTTCAACCGGGCGCTGACGATTTCGAGCGTATCGGCCACCACCGTGTCGAGCGGAACAGGGCCGACATGCTCATTGGGCTTGCGGGCGAAGTTGCGAAGATGCCTGCTGATCGAAGCCATTCTGTCGATCAGGGCGGAGATGCGGAAGAGATTGGAGCTTGCCTCCTCCACGCGCCCGCGCTCGATCAGCAGTGACGCACTTTCGGCATAGGTCTTGGCAGCGGCAAGTGGCTGGTTGAACTCGTGGGAAAGGGCGGCCGACATCTGGCCAAGGGCTGCAAGCTTGCCGGCCTGGATCAGATCCTTCTGCGTTTTTCGCAGCTGCTTTTCCGTCTGGCGGCGTTCGGCAATCTCCCGCTTGATGTCGCGGTTCACCCGCGCCAGGTCTGCGGTGCGTTCCTCCACCCGCCGCTCCAGCTCTGCCTGGGCTTCGGCCTGATGCACCAGTCGGTCCTGCAGACGCCTGCGTCTTTGCAGCATGGCCGCAAGCAGCGCGCCTGCCAGGCCAAAGCAGAGCAGGGCCGCCAGCATCGTCGTCTGCACCTGCGTGCGCACCGAGCCGGTATCCATCAGCACATTCACCGTCCAGCCCGCTTCCGGCATGGGTTGCGAAAGGACGAGATATTCCCTGTCCTGTTGCCCTTCACGGATCGTCATCAACCGATGACTGCCAAAGATGCCTTCGGTCACCGGCAACTGGCTGAGCTTGGCATCCGCATAGCGGCGCGAGGCTTCGGTTCTGGCAATTCTATCGGGCGTCAGCGGCAGGATCGCCGAATAGAGCCATTGCGGCACGCCGGTCATGAAGATGATGCCTTCCGGATCGGTGACGACGATGCGATTTTCGCCGGTACCGAAGGAGGCCTCGATGCCTTCGATATCCACCTTGAACACGATGACGCCTTTGATGACGTCGTTGAACAGGATGGGAGAGGCGAAATAATAGCCGCGCTTGTGTGAGGTGGTCCCAAGCGCGAAGAAGCGCGACTGCTGGCCCTTGGCCGCATCTTGGAAATACGGGCGATAACTGAAATTCTGCCCGATGAAGCTTGCCGGGCCATCGTAATTGCTGGCGGCAATCGTCTCGCCGTCCAGTGTCATGATGTAGATGTCGGAGGACTTCAAAAGGTCGTTGATCGACTTCAGATAGATGTTGGCGCGCTGCCTGAGTCGCTGATCCTCCGGATGGGCAACCAGCTCCTCGATATCGTCGTGGTCGGCCATCAATGCGGGAAGGGGCTCGTAGCGGCTCAGATGCCCGCCAAGGGCAGAGACCGCGAGCCGTAACGTCGTTCCACCCTGTTCGGCAGCCTCGTTGAGATAATTCTCGGCAAGCAGTTCCCGACCCTTGGTGAAGGCAAAGCCGCACAGACCAAGGCAAAGCAAAATGATGCCGACCCACCGATATCTCACTCAAACCCCTCCACCTGACGGTTTATTCTGCCGCATGTCGTTGCCGCAAAAGCGGTGACCACTTTTGCGCGACATGCTGCAAAAAACCGTCCTCCTGCTGAGGATAGTATGTGCGGGTTCGTTTTTTTCCAAGCGGCATTGCGACGGCAGCAGAAGGCAACAAAAAAGCCGACCCAAAGGCCGGCTCGTTCGTCATGCAATCGCATCAAGAAACGCTGATTATGCGCTTTCCTTCGGCGTCAGAACCTGACGGCCGCGATACATGCCTGTCTTCAGGTCGATGTGGTGCGGGCGACGCAGTTCGCCGGAGTTCTTGTCTTCGACGTAGGTTGCTGCCTTGAGGGCGTCTGCCGAACGGCGCATACCGCGCTTGGACGGGCTCGTTTTTCTTTTAGGAACTGCCATTTGTGTTACTCCACTGAAGCGGCGAAACACGGGAACCGGCCAGAACCATAGGCCGAATGTCGCATGTCTCGATATCGGAAATTTGGCGCGCTTATACATGCCCTGCGGGGCTTTGACCAGCCCCGACGCACATTTTTTCGCGAGATACCGACGCAATCGAAAATCGGCATCCGTCCGACCCATCCATATCAGATGGGATCGAAGACAAGCAACTCCTCAAAGTGGTTCATGTCGGCAAATGCACAGAAGGCTGGCGGGCGCATTTCGATGACCGGCGCTGACGCACGCAATTCTTGAAGGCAGTCATCCAGCATCGCCTGCCAGCGTGGCAGGCACTCCGGCTCGAACCAACGGCGGGCATAGGCAAATGTAATGTGGAATTCGTAAGTCTCGTGATCGGGATGACGATAACCGAAGGCCTCGGCAAAGGCGTCGCGCCATGCGGCGATGATCCTGTCATCCACCTCGGTTACCCCTTTCAGGATCAGGCCAAGCGGCGTGACCGATGTTGCCTGCATGTTGAAGGCTGGCAGCTTCGGAAATTCGGCGAGGCGCTCACGGTAGTAGGCCGTCATCGCGTCGATCGTGCTGTCTTCCGGCATCTCCTTCGGCCAGTACGGCCAGGTGCGGCGATGCTCGACGATGCCCTGAAACACCGTCATGTGCAGACTGGAGACGGGTGTGAAGGCGAGGTGGGTCGAAGCCTCGGGCATATCGAGAAGCCGCTGACGGGCGGCAATGACCGCCTGTTGAGACGGCGAACCTTCGACCAGATGGCAGACGACCGTATTGCCCGGCTCAGGCAGAAATTCTCCCTCGGGAGAATAGCGCGTTCCCAGATGCCGGGGCGGTGCGGTATGATGGGTGGTCGAGAAGGCGGAAAGTTGTGGCGAAACGAACGGGGCGTGCATGGGAGGGCTCCTTGATAGAAGCCTTCCCCTACGCCTTATGGGCGACAGGCACATGACATTCGAAAGGTTACAGCATCGGCCCGAAAATCGGACCCGATTTTCGGTTCAAAAAGTTAGAGCGGCCTTCCTGTGTCCAATAGGACGCACGGCGCTTTAGTGCGCCTCGTCCCAGTTGCTGGCGGCCCGGGCATCCACCTGCAGCGGCACCCTCATGTCGATGGCCGGCATGGCGGCGTTTTCCATGATGGAGACGACCACAGGCAGCGTCTTTTCGATTTCGCTGTCTTCGACCTCGAAGATCAGTTCGTCATGCACCTGAAGCAGCATGCGGGCGGAGAGTTTCGCCTGCTCTAGTGCCGGTTCCATGCGGATCATCGCCCGGCGGATAATATCGGCCGCAGACCCCTGGATCGGCGCATTGATTGCCGCGCGCTCGTTGAATGCCCTTACCGACGGATTGGACGACTTAATTTCCGGGTAGTGAATGCGGCGGCCGAAGATGGTCTCGACATAGCCATGCTCGCGGGCATAGGCCTTGGTGTTTTCCATATAGTCGCGAATGCCGGGGAAGCGCTCGAAGTATTTCTTGATGTAATCACCCGCTTCCGAGCGACCGATGCTGAGCTGATTGGCAAGACCGAAGGAAGAAATGCCGTAGATGATGCCGAAATTGATCGCCTTGGCGCGGCGACGCACTTCCGATGGCATGCCTTCCACCGGCACACCGAACATTTCCGATGCCGTCATCGCATGAATATCAATGCCGTTCTCGAAGGCATTTATCAACTGCGGGATATCGGCGACATGCGCCAGCACACGCAATTCGATCTGGCTGTAGTCGGCCGAAAGAAGCTTGTTGCCGGGGGTGGAAACGAAGGCCGTTCTGATCTTGCGGCCTTCCGCCGTTCGCACCGGGATATTCTGAAGGTTCGGTTCCGACGAGGAAAGGCGACCCGTCGTGGTCGATGCCAGCGAATAGGAGGTGTGGACGCGCTTGGTATCGGCATGGATATAGCCGGGCAGCGCATCCGTATAGGTGGATTTCAGCTTGGTCAGCTGGCGCCAGTCGACGATCTTGCGCGGCAGCTCCATGCCTTCGGCCGCAAGATCTTCCAGCACGGAGGCGGAGGTTGACCATTGTCCGGTCTTCGTCTTGGAACCGCCGGGCAGCCCCATCTTGCCAAACAGGATATCGCCCAGCTGCTTTGGCGAGCCGATATTGAATTTCTCGCCCGCCAGTTCGTAGATCTCGTCCTCGAAGGCGGCAGCCTTCTGCGCCAGCTCGCCGGAAAGCCGCGACAGGATTTGCCGGTCGACGGATATGCCGCGCTCTTCCATATGGGCGAGTACCGGCACCAGTGGTCGTTCCAGTCGCTCATAGACGGTGGTCAGACGGTCGGCGACGAGGCGGGGTTTCAGCACCATCCACAGGCGCAGCGTCACATCGGCATCTTCGGCAGCGTAAGCCGTTGCCTTGTCGATATCGACGAAGTCGAAGGTCACGCCCGACTTTCCGGAGCCTGCAACATCCTTGTAGGCGATCGGCTTATGGCCAAGCCAGCGCTCGGAAAGCGCATCCATGCCATGCGCACCTTTGCCGGCTTCCAGCACGTAGGACAGCAGCATCGTGTCGTCATAGCTCTGCATCAAGATGCCGAGGCGCTTGACCAGCAGGTAGTCATATTTCAGATTCTGCGCCACTTTCAAAACGGCCGGGTCTTCCAGCAGGTCTTTCAGCCGCGAAAGGGCCAGATCGAAGGGAATCTGGTCCGGCGCCAGCTTGATGCCGTCGCTGAAGAGATCGCCGCCAGAGCCGGTCTTGTGGGTGAGCGGCACATAGGCTGCGATGATGTCCGAGCCACTGGCATTCTTGCTGTTATCGGCAATCGCAAGCGAAAAGCCGACAAGCTCCGCCGTCATCGGGTCGAGCGAGGTCGTTTCGGTATCGAAGGCGACGACGCCCGTCTCGCGCGCCATGGCGACCCAGCGATCCAGTTCCTCGATTGAGCGGATCGTCTGGTAGGCAGTCGTATCGATCTCGGCGGCGGCAAAGATCGTCTCGCGGGCGGAGGCAAGCTCCTGTGGCGTATCGCCTTCGGTCTTGGAGAGAACCGCGCCGACATCTGACACCGACGCTTCGCCAAGCGGAACGGATGGAGCATCACTGCCCGTATCGGTGCCGGCATCGAGATCTGGTCCGTGGGCTTCCCCCCCTCGCTCGACCGGAACATGGGCGGGCTCGATGGCAGACGCATCCGCACCGGTCGCTTCTGCGACGCGGCGTGTGAGCGTCGTAAATTCCATCGCTTTCAGGAAGGCAATCAGCTTCGGTCCGTCCTGGACTTCAAGTGTCAGCGCATCCAGCGCTAACTCCAGCGGCACATCGGTGCGGAGCGAAACGAGCTGGCGGGAGAGGCGCGCCAGTTCCGCATTGGCAATGATGTTTTCCCGGCGCTTCTGCTGCTTGATTTCGCCCGCGCGCTCTAACAGCGTATCGAGGTTGCCATATTCTTCCAGCAGCTGCGCTGCCGTTTTCGGACCGATACCGGGAATGCCCGGAATATTGTCGGTGGAATCGCCGGTCATCGCCTGCAGGTCGATCATCTTTTCCGGCGGCACGCCCCATTTTTCGATGACGTCCGGCACGCCGATCTGCTTGTCCTTCATCGCGTCGTACATATGCACATTGGGCGTGACGAGCTGCATCAGGTCCTTGTCGGAGGAGATAATGGTGACATCCGCACCGATCGCCTCTGCCTGGCGGGCATAGGTGGCGATGATATCGTCGGCCTCGAACCCTTCGGTCTCGATGCAGGGAAGGTTGAAGGCGCGGGTCGCGTGGCGGATAAGGCCGAATTGCGGAACGAGATCTTCCGGCGGCGCCGAGCGATTGGCCTTGTAGAGGTCGTACAGCTCGTTGCGGAAGGTCTTGGAGGAATAGTCGAAGATCACCGCGAAATGCGTTGGCGTCACCCCCACATCGGTGTTGCGCGCATCCTTCAACAGCTTCCACAGCATGTTGCAGAAGCCGGACACGGCATTGACCGGCAATCCATCGGATTTGCGGTTGAGCGGAGGGATGGCATGGAAGGCGCGGAAAATGAAACCGGAGCCGTCCACGAGGAAGAGATGATCGCCTTTTTTCATGGGAAGCATGGATAGCGCGACACGGCAGAAAGGTCTATCGTTGCCCTCAAGTACCCAGCAAGTTTCTTCCATGGTCTCGCGAGGTTCTTCATGCGCACGACGTCAACCGCAACAGCGTGGCTCGTTTCAATCACCCTGATGGCGGGTGTGGCTGCAACGTCCTGGTACCTCGGCGATCAAGCTGCGGTGACCGTGGCAAAGATAGCCATCGTTCCCCTCTACCTTCTTGCGACAAAAGGGCTTCGGGCGCACTTCCAGGATAGCTCCCTGGAGGACACGGGTCTCAAGGCGGTTGCGAGATTTCAGTTCTCAGATGCAGCACTGCTCGCCGCCTTTGTCGTCATCGTCGCGGCCCATGCTAACAGCGCTGCAAGCCGCATGGTGATGGATTTTGTTTGGATCGCGGCGCTGACAGGCGGAACGCTGACAGCCGCAGCTTGGCTCCGACAGAAGCGTCAAAATAACGCCAAATAATCTCACCGGAACGTTACCGATTTGTAATTCGATGCTCCCTTGAAAAGCCGCATTTGCGGCCTCATTTCTTAGAGGACGGCGACTGATCACGCCGTAGTCTGATAGCTGGCTCGTCCCCCGCCGCGTCAGACCGGACAAAGGCCTTTCCCCCTCTCCGGGCCTTTGTCCCTCAATATGCCGCCATGACCGTCCCCTCCCGGTCATGGCGGTTTTCTTTTGTGCAAATGGTTCTACCCGCATGCTTCGCGAAAGCATGACCGTCTACATCGCACGATATGTAAATGATCCGGACGATGTGCCCGATGGGATTTTCTCGACAGGACTCTGCAGCCTATCTCGCGGCGCAACTGGCCAAGGGTTTTTCCCAGGCTCTGCTGAAGCGTGCCGGTGCCCTCGGCTTCTCGCCCGGCCAATTTCCTGTCCTGCTGGAACTCTGGCAGGAAGACGGGCTGACACAGCGTCAATTGCTCGACCGGGTCGATATCGAACAGGCGACACTGGCCAACACGTTGGCGCGCATGGCGCGTGACGGGCTGATCGAGCGGCAACCCCACCCGACAGATCGTCGTTCGCAGATCATCACATTGACGGAAAAAGGTGCCGCGCTTGAAGAGGCCGCCATTGCCGCATCGAAAGAAACGGAAGAGGCGCTTCTCAAGGATCTGTTGAAGTTCGAGCGGCAATTGCTGCTGGAATATATGAGCCGCGCCATCAGCTTGGCTAAATCGGAAAAGTAAGTTTTCCGGGCTCGAAACCGTCTCATATTTGCTCTATCGTCCTGCCATCTAGCGCATTGGCGCGATGACCACAGCGGTCGTCGTCACGCCTTTGCGGAGATTTAAAGAGGTGGAACCCGCCTTGCTCAGTGAAATGATGACTGGCGCTCCACACATGACAGGCCAGACATGACAGGATCATGCAATGACAGATATTTCCCCCGTTCTCTCGGCGGTTGACGACAATCTTCCTTCCAGCCTTGAGAGACTTTTCGAACTCGTCCGCATCAAGTCGATTTCCACCGATCCGGCCTATAAGGCGGAATGCCGCAAGGCCGCCGAATGGCTGGTGCGCGATCTGACGAGCATCGGTTTCGACGCGTCGATCCGCGATACCGCCGGTCACCCCATGGTGGTCGCGCATCATGATGGCGCAACCGCCGACGCGCCGCATGTGCTGTTTTACGGCCATTACGACGTCCAGCCTGTCGATCCGATCGATCTGTGGCAGGACGATCCCTTCGATGCCAAGCTGAAAGATATCGGCGAGGGTCGACAGGTGATTTCGGGCCGTGGAACGTCGGATGACAAGGGCCAGTTGATGACCTTCGTCGAGGCGTGCCGGGCCTACAAGCAGGTCAGCGGATCGCTGCCGATCCGCGTCACCATCCTCTTCGAAGGCGAAGAGGAATCCGGTTCGCCGTCGCTCAAGCCATTCCTGGACGCAAACTCGAGTGAGTTGAAAGCCGATTACGCTCTGGTCTGCGACACCAGCATGTGGGATCACGAGACGCCCGCGATTGCCGCGGCACTGCGCGGCCTCGTCGGTGAGGAAATCGTCATCACCGCTGCCGATCGCGATCTGCATTCCGGCCTCTTCGGTGGTGCTGCCGCCAACCCGATCCATATTCTGACCGATATTCTCGCCGGTCTGCATGATGAGACGGGACGCGTGACCTTGCCCGGCTTCTATGATGGCGTTGAGGAAACGCCGGCCAACATCAAGGCATCCTGGGACAACCTCGGCCGCACGGCAGAATCTTTCCTCGGCGAAGTCGGTCTGTCCATTCCAGCAGGTGAGAAGGGACGCTCCGTCCTCGAACTGACCTGGGCGCGCCCGACGGCGGAAGTCAACGGCATCACCGGCGGTTATACAGGCGAGGGCTTCAAGACCGTTATCGCCGCCAAAGCCTCTGCAAAGGTCTCCTTCCGCCTCGTCGGCCGCCAGGACCCAGCTGCCATCCGCGAAAGCTTCCGCGCCTATGTACGCTCGAAGGTCCCGGCGGATTGCTCGGTCGAGTTCCACGAGCATGGCGGCTCACCGGCCATCCATCTGTCCTATGATTCGCCGGCCTTGACCAAGGCAAAGTCGGCGCTTTCGGATGAATGGGCAAAGCCCGCCGTGGTCATCGGCATGGGCGGGTCGATCCCGATTGTCGGCGACTTCCAGAAGATGCTTGGCATGGATTCGCTGATGATTGGCTTCGGCCTCACAGACGACCGCATTCACTCGCCCAATGAGAAGTACGAGTTGAAGTCCTTTCACAAGGGCACGCGCTCTTGGGTGCGGGTTCTGTCGGCCTTGAGTGTGAAGTAGTCGAGGTTGGGAAAAGGCAGTGCCGCCCCTTAGCGGCACTGCTCCACGGGAAACTAAGCCCAAAAAACAAAAAGGCCGGGCAAGCCCGACCTTTCATTCCCGTTTGTGCGATCAGTGCCAGTACATCCGTGGTCAAAGTGCAAAACGGTATGTGTCTCAGCACGGCGCCAGCTTTTTGGCTGTCGCTCATGTCTTCCCTTTCATCATTGCGCGCCTAGGTTAATTTTTCATTAACGAGGGTACAACGCGGCGGCTCATCAAAGCCTCATCGGGAACTGCTGTAACACTGATGAACCCTATATCGGTGTGCATCATGTCTTTTACAAGGCCAGCCCGAGATTAATTGCAGCGGGCGTCAAAAACAAAAAGCCGGAACACGAGGTCCCGGCTTTTCAACTGACAGGCTGGGCGAACCAGCCAAATAGTAATTAGGCAGCAACGATGCTGTCGGCAGACATCTTGCCAGAACGACGGTCCTGAACGAGTTCGTAGGAGATCTTCTGACCGTCCTTGAGACCGCTCATGCCAGCGCGCTCGACTGCAGAGATGTGTACGAACACGTCCTGTGCGCCGTCGTCAGGCTGAATGAAGCCGTAGCCCTTGGTTGCGTTGAACCACTTAACTGTACCAGTAGCCATAACGAGTTCCTTCCGTTGGCGTATTACTTTTGCGCTGAGAATCAGCGCGGTGTTGGTCGAATTTGAAGGAAAGAAAGATCGTCTGTGCGTTTTTGGAACGCCGAAGCTCTGGTCGTCAAACAAATATCGATGCGAGAGAAGTAGGGCGAGGAAGCAAATAAGTCAAGTTTCCCTCCAGCATGGTTTTGCGACAAATCTCACGGACGATTTTCAGTAGAGCCTTTCGCAGCACTCTGAATGCGCAAGGACAAAATCGCGCTCTTCCTGCGAAAGTCTCGCTCTTCACGACGCAATTCCGGCGCGTCGAATGATGGTCTGCGTGAGGGAGGTTGCCGTTCAGGCAATAAAAAACCCGGCGCGGGAGGAGGTGCGCCGGGTTTTTAAAACTGACTGACAACTGGGAGGAGGAGTGCTGTCAGTCCAATCGGGCGACGCTGGGAGGAGGAGTGCGTCGCTTCGATGCTTGTAAGATACAGGAGTTCCCGTTCGAAAACAGACATATCATTGCAGCGCAGCATTGCGTAAAATGCATAGCTAGGGCTAGTCCCATTGCCTTCAGCACCAAGTGCGCCTAAAGATTGCGCATGAGCCTTCGTTCCGTCCAAGATTTTTTCGCAACCCATGCCCCAGAGATAAAGGTGCTGGAGACCGAAACCAGTTCCGCGACAGTGGCGCTGGCAGCCGAAGCGCATGACGTCGATCCCGATCAGATTGCCAAGACCATTTGCCTTAAGGCGGGTGATACCATTCTGCTGGTGGTGACGGCTGGCATGAAGCGGCTCGACAATCGCAAATTCCGGGATCGATTTGCTGCAAAGCCACGCATGCTGGGTGCCGAAGAGGTGGTTGAAGTGACGAGCCACCCCGTCGGTGGCGTCTGCCCTTTCGGCCTGCCATCCGATCTACCGGTCTATTGCGATGTGTCGCTCAAGAATTACGCCGAGGTCGTTCCTGCGGCGGGTGCCATCAATGCCGCCGTGCGCATCTCGCCCGAGCGGCTGGTGCAATTGACGAAGGCCGAATGGGTCGACGTCTGCCAGTAAGGCGGGCGCGGTGACGCCAATGTGAGGGGCTCTGCGCCTTAACGCCACCTTAAATCGCCGCATTTAAGCTTCAACGGGACATGTGTTGAATGACAGCATGTCCGTCGCGGCATCATGATCACGGAGCAGTTTCTGACAGATGGCAGGTAGTGGAAAATCACGCCAGAGAGTTGAACCTTCTTTTGGGGATTTTCACGATTCCGGCGACGACCTGCGTCTTGATGCCAGTGATCGCGTTGCCGGCACGAATGGTGGTGGCCGGAAGTCTGGTCCCTCCGATGCACCGCCGCCGAAAAAGCGCGGAAGCAAGCCTTCGAAATCGAAATCAAGACGTGAGACGCGCGAGCGCGGCGGAATTACCGGCTTTTTCCGCAGGATTTTCTACTGGTGCATCGTGCTTGGCATCTGGGGCGGCATCGCGGTGGCCGGCGTCGTCATCTATTATGGCGCACGCATGCCGAGCGCCAGCACATGGGCCATTCCCGAACGCCCGCCGAACCTGAAGATCGTCGCCGTCGATGGCACGGTTCTGGCCAATAGAGGCACGACGGGCGGCGAGGCTTTGTCGCTTGAGGACATGTCGCCCTATATCCCGCAGGCCGTGATTGCCATCGAGGATCGGCGTTTCTACTCCCATTTCGGCGTCGATCCGTTGGGCCTCGGGCGCGCTGTGGTCACCAATCTTCTGCATGGCCGCACGGTTCAGGGCGGCTCGACCCTGACGCAGCAATTGGCCAAGAACCTGTTCCTCTCTCCGGAGCAGACGCTGGAGCGCAAGATCCAGGAAGCGCTGCTCGCCATCTGGCTGGAGCAGAAATACACCAAGGACCAGATCCTCGCGATGTATCTGAACCGCGTCTATTTCGGTTCGAACGCCTATGGCGTTGAGGCTGCCTCGCGACGCTACTTCAACAAGTCGGCACGTGACGTGAACCTTGGCGAAGCGGCAATGCTGGCGGGGCTCCTGAAGGCGCCATCGCGCCTGTCTCCTGCGCGCGACCCACAAGCGGCGGAAGAGCGTGCGCAGGTCGTGCTGCAGTCCATGCGCGATGTCGGCTTCATCTCCGAAGACGAGATCAAGACTGCCATGTCCCAGCCGCCCACCAAGGCGAAGCGCTTCTGGTCGGGTGCCGAGCACTACGCGGCCGATATGGTCATGGATGAGGTTAAAAGTCTCATCGGCGACGTGAAGCAGGATCTGACGATCGACACCACCATCGACCTCAATCTTGAGAAGGATGCCGAAAAGGCGCTCAACGACGTGCTGAAGAGCGAAGGCAAGAAGCTCGGAGCGTCGCAAGGCGCGCTGGTGTCGATGGATGGCTCGGGTGCGGTCCGTGCCGTCGTCGGCGGTGCCGACTATGCCGAAAGCCAGTTCAACCGCGCCACCAAGGCCAAACGCCAGCCGGGCTCCGCCTTCAAGCCCTTCGTTTATATTGCCGCTCTCGAATCCGGCCTGACACCCAACTCGGTGCGCAACGATGCGCCGGTCCGGATCGGCAACTGGACGCCGGAAAATTACGATCAGAAATATCGCGGTGAAGTCACGCTTGCCACCGCGATCGCCAATTCGCTGAACACGATTGCGGCCCAACTCGTCATGGAAGTCGGTCCCAACAAGGTTACGCAGGTGGCGCACCGGATGGGCATTGAATCCGACCTTCAGGCCAACGCCTCGATTGCGCTCGGCACGTCCGAAGTGTCGTTGCTGGAGCTGACCTCGGCCTATGCGCCGATGATGAATGGTGGCTTCAAGGCAACGCCGCATATCGTCAAGCGCATCACCGATGCCGACGGCAAGGTTCTATATGAGAATAAATACGACAACCCGCCCCGCGTTCTCGATGAAGGCATCGCCGCGACGATGAACGGCATGCTGACGGGCGTCATCAATGAGGGCACCGGCAAGGCTGCGCGTCTGAAAGGTTGGCAGGCGGCGGGCAAATCCGGCACGACGCAGTCTTTCCGTGACGCGCTTTTCGTTGGCTACACCAGCCAGCTGACCACCGGCGTCTGGTTCGGCAATGATGACGGCACGTCGATGAAGAAGGTGACGGGCGGCGGCTTGCCGGCCAAGGCCTGGAAGGAATTCATGACGGCAGCCCATAGTGGCCTGTCGCCATCACCGCTTTTTGGGCTTGGGGCCTATGGCGGGCAGGAAATCGGTCAACCCATGGCGCAAAGCCCGCAGGCTCCAGCGACGATCGGCGATATCATCTCCAATGCGCTGGGCGGCGGCTCTGCCCCAACGCCGACGGATTATCCGCCCGCACCCGTGGGTGCGGAGCAAACCGCAGGCACGGTGTCAGCACCACCGTCGGAGTATCCGCAGCAAGCCTATCCGCCTCAGCAATCAGGTGGACCGGTACCGCCTGCGGATATCGGCGGAGGTGCACCACCGCGACAGAACGGGCCAAAGCAGACGACGCTTCTCGATATTCTGATGGGCAACTGACCCAGCGGAATAGGCTGTCATCCTTTAAACCTACGGGCTCCTCACGCAAAGTTGAGACCTGCCCCTTTTTACCCGCATAAGCCTCGTCCTGTCGTAAAGATTGGATTCAGTCTTTTTTGATAATTTCCCGTTAGTCATACCTTTTGGTTATCAGGACCGGCGGCAGTTGCGCATGTCCCGATTTTGTTTTGCGTACGGGTTCTCATGCGTCGATCGACAGTGCCAGCTTTTGTTCTCGCCTGCCTATCTCTTACGGGCTGTACCTCCAATTCCGGGCCGGACGCCCTGGTGGCGGGTCTGCCTTCGAAGGAGGTGACGAATTCCGTTACGCCTTCCGCCCCCGTTCCGCAGGCCAGCGTGGGACAGACCGATCAGAGAGTGGCTCTCAACACCAAGCAGCATCAGGAAGTCCTGGCATGGGGCGGACCGATGCCGGCGGGCTCGCCCGCTTTCGCGGCCGTTGACAAGCAGATGTCGACGCAGCAGCGGCCAGAACCGGTTATAGCACCTCCCGTCGTACCTCAGGCCCGCGTCAATCTTCCTCAGGACAGACCGGTCCAACTGGCGATGGCTGGCAGTGTTGCGATGAGTGCGGGGTCGTCCGCGCGCTCGCGCGTGTTCCGTCCGGCGTTTTCCGACGCCAAGCCGATCAATTTTGGCAGGGTTCAGCCGAAACATTTTGAAGTTCACGGCGTCGATGTCTCGCGCTGGCAGGCCAATATCGACTGGGAGCGCTTGAGAACGCGCGGCGCCAACTTCGCCTTCATCAAGGCAACCGATGGCGGTGACCATCTGGACCCGATGTTCCGGACGAATTGGGAGCGCGCAAAGGCGGCGGGTGTTCGCCGCGGCGCCTATCACTTCTTCTATTGGTGCCGTCCGGCAAGCCATCAAGCGGACTGGTTCATTCGCAACGTGCCGAGAGATCCCGACGCGCTGCCGCCGGTGATCGACGTCGAATATAACGGCGAATCCTCCTGCAAGATGCGGCTTTCCCGCGCCCAGGTGCTGGAAAAGATGCAGGTCTTCATGGACAGGCTCGAGCGCCATTACGGCAAGCGCCCGATCATCTATACCGCACCGGATTTCTACAAGGATCACCTGTCCGGTGAGCTGCGCGACTACCCCTTCTGGCTGCGTGCAGTGGCCCAGCATCCGTCGCGCGTCTACCCGGACCGCAAGTGGCTGTTCTGGCAATATTCCGGTTCCGGACTTTCGCATGGCGTCGAAGGCAAGATCGATCTCAATGTCTTTAATGGCCGAGAAGAGGACTGGCACCGCTGGATCGGTCGCGGCGGTAACGGTTGATCCTCCTGTCTATTTCGCAAACTTCCGCGCGCCCGCCACGCAGGCGACCACGCCGAGCGTGACTGCCAGCATGGCGAGGCTGACGGGCTCGCCGAGCAATGTGGCAGCCAGCAACAGACCGAAAAAGGGTTGCAGCAGTTGGAGTTGACCGACGGCGGCAATGCCGCCGAGCGCCAATCCGCGATACCAGAAGATGAAACCGATCAGCATGCTGAAAAGCGAGACGTAAGCCAATCCGCCCCAGGCCGGTGCGGCAATGCCGCTCCATGTGGCGGGCATGGAAAAAAGCGCCAGCGGTAGCATGACCGGCAATGAAATGACCAGCGCCCAGGAGATTACCTGCCAGCCACCAAGCCGGCGCGAAAGCGCGGCACCTTCCGCATAACCCAAGCCACAAACAAGAACCGCTGCGACCATCAGCAGGTCGCCGGTCAGATTTCCCTCGCCATTGAGGCTGACAGCAAAGCCCGCAACCAGCAGGCTGCCAAGGCAGGAGAACAGCCAGAAGGCCAGGCGGGGCCGCTCACCGCCACGCAGCACCGCAAAGATCGCGGTAGCGAGGGGAAGAAGGCCGATAAACACAATCGAGTGGGCGGACGTGACGTGCTTCAGCGCAAGCGCGGTTAAAAGCGGAAAGCCGACGACAACGCCGAGTGAAACGATCGTGAGCGATACCAGGTCGTTTCGCGCCGGCCTTGCCTGGCGAAAAGCAAGAAGAAGTGCCGCCCCCAGCAGCCCGGCGATACTGGCGCGAGCGAGTGTCAGGAAGAGGGGATCGAAACCCGTCACCGCAAGGCGTGTGGCTGGCAGCGATCCGCTAAAAATCAATACTCCGATGAAGCCGCTCAACCAGCCGCTCGACATTTTGTTCATGTCGTTACTCCTTTTTTGAGCTCTATGTCGCGAAATCCCTGGCGCTGCCAGAAACAGTCACATACAGTTTGGTAAAACTGTTATGGTTGGATGAGCAGGACAGATGGATCTGGCGCCAAGGCGAGTGGAGAGTGCATCGCCCCGCATCGATGCGGTGATGGGGGAAATCCGTCGTCGCATCGCCGCGCGCATATTGACGCCGGGTGCGAAACTTCCCTCCGTCAGAGCGCTGGCAAAAGGTCTCACCGTCTCCACATCCACTGTGGTGGAAGCCTATGAGAGGCTGGTGGCCGAGGGGGCAATCCGCTCGCGTCCGGGATCCGGCTTCTATGTGGCCAGTCAGCTGGCGCCGCTTTCGCTTGCGGAGATCGGGCCGAAGCTCGACAGACAGGTCGATCCCTTCTGGGTATCCCGACTGGCACTGGAAGGCGGACAGGGTTTTGCCATGCCCGGCTGCGGATGGCTGCCGCCCTCATGGATGCCGGAAGAGGCGTTGCGCAAGGCGCTCCGCACGCTCTCGCGCGCCAGCACCGACGTTCTGACGGATTACGGGACGCCGCTCGGGCTGCTGCCGCTTCGCCAGCTTCTGGCGCGGCGAATGGCCGAATCCGGTCTCGTTGTCGGGGCAGATCAAATCCTGCTGGTGGATTCCGGAACACAGGCGATCGACATGATCTGCCGCTTCCTGTTGGAACCCGGCCAGACTGTATTGGTCGACGACCCATGCTACTTCAATTTCCATGCCTTGCTGCGCGCCCACCGAGTCAAGGTGATCGGGGTGCCCTACACGGCAGATGGGCCAGATGTCACCCTGTTCGAACAGGCATTGGAAGAGCATCGTCCAAGGCTCTACATCACCAATTCGGCGATCCACAATCCGACCGGTGCCGTTCTCTCGCCTGTCAACGCCCATCGTCTACTGATGCTGTCGGAGCGTGCGGGCCTCACGATTATCGAAGACGATATTTTTGCCGACTTCGAGATCAGCAAAGCGCCGCGCCTTGCCGCCTTCGATGCGCTCGACCGTGTCATCCAGATCGGGAGCTTCTCAAAGGCTCTCTCGGCCTCGGCCCGATGCGGCTACATCGTCGCGCGCAAGGAATGGCTAGACCCGCTGGTCGACTTGAAGATCGCCTCCAATTTCGCCGGCAGCCAGATGTCCGAGGCTCTGGTGCTGGAAGTCTTGAAAGACGGAAGCTACCGGCGGCATATGGAAGCGTTGAAGGCGAGACTTTCAAAAGCAAGAGCGAGCCTGATACCGACGTTGCGGCAGCTAGGCATCGAGCCTTGGATAGAGCCGCAGGCAGGCATATTCCTCTGGTGCCGGCTTCCTTTAGGTGTCGATGCTGCCGACGTAGCGCGCCACGCGCTTGCCGAGAATATGGTTCTTGCACCCGGCAATGTGTTCAGCCAGTCAGACACGGCCTCAAGATTCATGCGCTATAACGTGTCGCAGTGCGATCACCCGCAATTCGCTGATATTCTCGAGAGAGCTATCAAGCTGGCGAGGCGCTGACTGTTACGTTTTTTGGCATTTTAGGAACCATTCACGCAGACGTGCATTTTCTTCGCATTGGAAGAGGAGAAAACACCATGACTTTTGACCCAAATCTGCCCCGCGACCCGAACCTTCGTCCGGACCGCCCTGAACTGCGCACAACGCCCGAAACCCACCGCAAGTCCGCTGGCTGGGCACCGTGGGCAGCCATCATCGTCGTCCTGCTCGTCGGTGGTTTCATCTGGATGCAGATGAGCAGCCCGTCCACCACCGACCCGACCACGACGTCGTCCACGACGCCGCCGGCTGTCAGCGATCAGGCACCAGCCCCGGCACCGATGACGCCAACGGCTCCGGCAACACCGCCAGTAAATGGCGCTGCTCCGGCTTCGCCGAACACCAACGGCACGTCGACACAGCCGTAATTGTCACTGATTTGACTTAAGAGAGCCGCTTGCCGAAAGGCAGGCGGCTTTTCTTTGTTAAAAGCCCTCCATCGCCGACGGCTTGTGACCCGACTGAGCCCATCGCTTGAAGGATTCGCTTGCGAGATCGGCAAGTGTGATCTTGCCGAAACGGTCGAGCAGGAGCGCTTGCGCTTCCGTCATGGCATCCGCCAGCGCGACGTTGACCGACTGTTCTATGACGCAGGCCGGATTGTCCCCCGAAAGGCCGATCGAAAACATCTCGGGGTTACCGAGCGCCTTGTGGATATCGAGAAGCGTGATCTCCGCGAGCGGTCGCGCGAGAACCCAGCCGCCGCCATGGCCTTTTTCCGACGTGACATAGCCAGCATCACGCAGACCCGCCATGGTGCGCCGGACGACCACCGGGTTGGTCTGCAGCATGGCAGCGATTGCGTCGGATGTCGCAGGTTTCTCATGCTTTTCCATATGGATCAGCACATGCAGCACTCGTGATAGGCGGGTATCTTGTCTCATCGAATCTCCATCCCAAACCGTATCACGCCGATAGAAACGTAACAATCAAAGTTACATGATATTGACTTCCTATTTCACGTAACAATATAAGTTACGAAAATGGTTTTGAGAGGGAGTCCGTGCCATGACCTATGATGTCATCATTATCGGAGGAAGTTATGCGGGCCTTTCCGCAGCGCTCCAGCTTGGGCGCGCCCGCCGCCGCGTTCTCGTCGTCGATGCGGGCAAGCGCCGTAACCGCTTCGCCAGCCACTCGCATGGCTTTCTCGGTCAGGATGGAAAAGCGCCAGGCGAGATCGTTGCCGAGGCTCGTCGCCAGATCGAGGCCTATGAGACGATCGACTGGATCGATGGTCTCGCAACACATGTCAGCGGCGCCGTCGATGCCTTCGAGGTCGAGATTGACGGAGGAGAGCGCAAGACGGGCCGAAGGCTCGTCATCGCCGCAGGTGTCACGGATGATTTGCCACCGATACCGGGTTTGCATGAACGCTGGGGGCAGAGCGTATTTCATTGCCCCTATTGCCATGGTTACGAACTAAACCAGGGTCGGATCGGCGTCATCGCTGCCTCCGCGCTCGCCATTCATCACGGATTGATGCTGCCCGATTGGGGGACGACGACCCTCTTCACCAATGGCGCCTTCGTGCCGGATCACGAGCAGCGCGCCCAACTGGCTTCGCGCGGCACATCGTTGGAAGTAGGTTCAATTCAGGAGATTTCCGGGAGGGCGGATGTTGTTCTCGCCGACGGACGAAGGCTTGCAATGGACGGGCTTTTCACTCAACCGACGCTCCGGATATCCGCATCCTGGATTGAGCCATTGGGTTGCTCGCTGGAGGAAACGCCGATGGGCATGACCATCCGAACCGACGCGATGAAGCAGACAACGAAGCGTGGCGTCTTTGCCTGCGGCGACATCGCTCGGCCAGCCGGTTCGGTTGCACTTGCCGTGGGAGATGGGGCAATGGCTGGCACCGCGGCACATCGTTCGCTGATGTTTCCGGATCTATAGCGATCGATGAAACGAAAAAATCTCGACCGTACGCCGGGATTTTTGAAACACAAACGATGAGGCGCTTATTCGTCGTTCATCTTCAGCGCGGCAATGAAGGCTTCCTGAGGGATCTCCACCTTGCCGAACTGGCGCATGCGCTTCTTGCCTTCCTTCTGCTTGTCCAGCAGCTTGCGCTTGCGGGTGGCGTCGCCACCATAGCACTTGGCAGTCACGTCCTTGCGCAGCGCGCGAACGGTCTCACGCGCGATGACCTTGCCGCCGATGGCGGCCTGGATCGGGATCTGGAACATGTGCGGCGGAATGAGTTCCTTCAGCTTTTCGCACATGCCGCGCCCGCGACGGTCCGCTGCCGAGCGGTGAACCAGCATGGAAAGCGCATCGACCGGATCGCCATTGACGAGGATCGACATCTTTACGAGATCGCCCTCGCGGTAATCGATGATGTTGTAGTCGAAGGAGGCATAGCCCTTGGAGATCGACTTCAAGCGGTCGTAAAAGTCGAACACCACTTCGTTGAGCGGCAGCTCATAGGTGATCATGGCGCGGTTGCCGACATAGGTCAGCTCCGTCTGGATGCCGCGACGGTCCTGGCAAAGCTTCAAAATGCCACCGAGATATTCATCCGGCGTCATGATCGTCGCCTTGATCCAGGGCTCGCGAATATCCTTGATCTTCACCACATCCGGCATGTCCGCCGGGTTGTGAAGTTCCTTCTCCGTGCCGTCCGTCAGGGTCATCTCGTAGACGACCGAAGGGGCAGTGGCGACGAGGTCGAGATTGAACTCGCGCTCAAGACGCTCCTGGATGATTTCCAGATGCAGAAGGCCAAGGAAGCCACAACGGAAGCCGAAGCCGAGGGCTGCGGAGCTTTCCATTTCGAAGGAGAAGGACGCGTCATTCAGGCGAAGCTTGCCGACGGCGGCGCGCAGATCTTCGAAGTCTGCCGCATCGACCGGGAAGAGACCGCAGAACACCACCGGCTGGGCCGGCTTGAAGCCGGGCAGGGCCTTTTCCGTCGGACGCTTGTCATCGGTAATCGTGTCACCGACGCGCGTATCGGCCACTTCCTTGATCGAGGCGGTAATGAAGCCGATTTCGCCAGGTCCGAGGCTATCCACGGTAAGCATCTTCGGCGTCAGAACGCCGACGCGCTCGATCGTGTACTTGGCGCCAGAGCCCATCATGCGGATCTGCTGGCCCTTGGTCAGCACGCCATCAATGATGCGCACCAGAACCATGACGCCGAGATAGGTGTCGTACCAGCTATCGACGAGCAGCGCCTTAAGCGCACCCTTCTCACCGGCTTCGCTCTTGGGCGCAGGCAGCTTATGGACGATCGCTTCCAGAACATCTGGAATGCCAAGACCGGTCTTGGCCGAAATCATCACGGCTTCGGAGGCATCGATGCCGATGACTTCCTCGATCTGTTCCTTGATGCGATCCGGCTCTGCAGCAGGCAGGTCGATCTTGTTGAGCACCGTGACGATCTCGTGATTGTTGTCGATCGCCTGATAGACGTTGGCAAGCGTCTGCGCTTCCACGCCCTGCGAAGCATCCACCACCAGAAGCGAGCCTTCGCAGGCCGATAGCGACCGCGATACTTCATAGGCGAAGTCGACATGGCCGGGCGTGTCGATGAGGTTCAGCACGTAGATTTCGCCGTTATTCGCCTTGTAATGCAGGCGCACGGTCTGGGCCTTGATGGTGATGCCGCGCTCACGCTCGATATCCATATTGTCCAGCACCTGCTCGGACATATCGCGCTCGGCAAGGCCGCCCGTCGACTGGATCAACCGGTCGGCAAGGGTGGATTTGCCATGGTCGATATGGGCGACGATGGAGAAGTTGCGGATATGGTCGAGGGGCGTACGGGTCGAATTGGTGCTCATGCCCCGCGCTATAGAGGGTTTCGCGGGCAAATGGAAGCTGTTCTATGGCGGCAAGCGGCGGCGAAATCGGCTTTTCAGCCGGGGAACTGCTCGCTCCAGTCCCGCCGCGTCGCGACCTGTCCTTGTGTACGCAAACGCGCCACATCGGCAAGATCGATATCGACGATGAGAAGCGTGCTCTCGGTCACCGCATCGCTGTCGCTTTCCGCCACGATGCCATTGGCCGGCATGCCGTAGTCGGAGGGAACGTAAAGGGCGGCACGCCCACGGTTTTCATCGACCGCTGGCGACCACGGCGCGTCTCCGGCCGTGGGGGAGGAGAGCACGGCAAACTGATTTTCCAGGGCGCGCGCCTGTGCGCCGATCCGCACCCGGTAGGAGCCAGCCAGTATGTCCGTGCAGCTCGGTGCCAGCACCAGTTCCACGCCCATCTCCGCCAGCCTTCGGCCCAGCATCGGGAATTCGTTGTCGTAGCAGATAAGGATGCCGAGCTTGCCGATAGGGGTGTCGAAAGCTTTCAGACCGTCCACGCCCGCGTCGATGAACCATTGCTCGCGCTCGAAACGCGTCATGATCTGCTTGTCCTGATAGCCGATCAGCCCTTCGGGACCAAACAGCCAGGCGCGGTTACGAAACTTGCCGTCTGCGTCTTTCACCGGCGCGCTACCGGGCTGGAACAGGATTTGATGTTCCCGCGCGAGTTCTTCGCAGAGCTCCACCCAGGAGGGGATCAGGCTTTGCATCGACTCGATCGAGCCGTGCAGATCGGAGCGCACATCCGGCGGCAATTGCCCGGTCAGCGCCATGGCGGAATATTCCGGCAGCAGAAGCAGTTCCGCGCCCTTTGCCTTCGCCTCGGCTACGATCGCAGCAAGATGCTTGGCATAGTCCTCCCAGGTCTCGATCAGCTCGATTGCATATTGGCAGGCGGCAAGCCGGGTCATGTGGCAATCCTCTTCATCCAGAAGGAGAGAGGCTTCGGGCTCTCTGCATCTTCATCCAGATCCTGCCATGTGAAGGCGGTGTGAAGCTCCGGGTGATGGGTGTAACCACGCTTTGCCCAGAAGTCGTTCAACGGCACATAATCGGCGGGACGTCGGGGGTGGTCAGTCGGACGCTCGACGGCACAGAAGGTGCACCACTCGAGACCGCCGAGGCGCTTTGCATGCGCCTCGCGCTCCTCGAAGAAACGCACCCCCACGCCATGGCCGCGGTATTCGGGCAACAGCACGCTTTCGCCGAAATAGAAGATTTTCTCGAGGTCATGACCGGCAGCTAGGAAAGGTGTCTTCACCTCATCGGTTTCCGCAATCATCGGCATGCCCGTCGACATGCCGATGATCTTCTCGCCATCCATCGCGAGCACGAAGACCGCGCCCTCAGCCTTCGCATAGGTCGAAAGATAGGTGTGCTCGTAATCGAACGATCCGTCGTAAAGATAGGGGAAGGCGCGAAAGATGGTGATGCGCAACCGAGACAGATCATCGAAGAACGGTGCGGCATCAATGCCGGAAAGGGAACGGATTTCGACGGTCATGGGCATGTTCACCTGCATTTTCCTTGGTTATACCGTCATGGAAATGCTGTGCAAGCCTTGAGGGAGACCGATCATGTCCGCCATTGAAACCATCCGCGCCTATTACGATGCCTTCAACCGTCAGGATATGGATGCCTTCCTTGCTCTCCTGACCGATGATGTGGTGCATGACATCAATCAGGGCGAGCGGCAGGTCGGCAAGCAAGTGTTCGCGACGTTCATGCAGCACATGAACCGTTGCTACAAGGAAAACCTCACCGACATGGTGATCATGGCCAGCGAAGACGGCAAGCGCGCGTCTGCCGAATTCGTGGTGAATGGCGAGTACCTGGCGACGGATGAAGGTCTGCCGGAAGCGAACGGCCAGACCTATGTTCTGCCGGCTGGTGCCTTCTTCGAATTGAAGGATGGCAAGGTCGCGCGCGTGACCAATTACTACAATCTCAATGACTGGATTGCGCAGGTCGGTGCGTAAGGGCTGAGAGCCGCGCTTGTAGCCGTGGATCCTCGCCTCAAAGGCGAGGATGACGTCGCAGCATGGGTTGGCCGAGCCTGACTCACGTCTCCAGCACGATGCCGAGTTCTGCCCGCAACTTCTTTGTTAGCCCTGCCGCCACGAGTTCGTAGGAACGGCGCACATAGTGCTCAAGCTCCTCGCCTTCCAGCGGGGAATGATCGCTGATCGACACCCATTTGCGCTTGGCGAAATAGGGTGCCTGGGCAATGCCTTCCAGCGACGTCAAAATCTCGAAGCTTTCTTCCGAGCATTTGACGACAAGCCGCCAGTCGTCCCGTTCGCCGAGCACCGCAAACACCTTGTCGCCGACCTTGGCGACATGCGAATCCCACTGATCGACAAAGCTCACGCCCGGCCAGGCACCAAGTGTCGCGTCGAAAGTCTTTCGCTCGATGAGGCTCATGTCAATCTCTCTGCGATCAATGCCGCCAGCCGTTCGGCTACCTCGGTCTTGGACATGTCTGGCCAGGCATCGACACCGCTTGCAGAAATGATCTTCACCTGGTTGCGCGCGCCGCCCATGATGCCGGTTTCCGGCGAAACATCATTGGCCACGATCATGTCGGCGCCCTTGCGTTGAAGCTTGGCGCGTCCATTGTCTTCGACATTCTGCGTTTCCGCTGCAAAGCCGACGACGAGGCGAGGGCGCTTTTCGTGGTGGCCGACGGTTTTGAGAATATCGGGGTTCTCGGTCAGTTGCAGCGCCGGCGGCGCATCACCGGGCTGCTTCTTGATCTTTTGCCCCGAAGAACCCGCGACGCGCCAATCCGCCACCGCAGCGACGAAGACGGCGATGTCGGACGGCAGCTTGCCAAGCACGGCATCGCGCATTTCCTCGGCACGCTCCACATGGATGGTCGTCACCCCAGTCGGATCAGGGATCGTCACAGGACCGGAGATGAGCGTCACCTCTGCGCCAAGCTTTGCGAGGGCGGCAGCAATGGCGTGGCCCTGCTGACCGGATGAACGGTTGGCGATATATCGCACGGGATCGATCGGCTCATGGGTGGGACCGGAGGTGACGATGGCTGTCTTGCCCTTGAGCGGCTTCGGTGCATCGTCCAGCAGGTGCTCGACGGCTTCCACGATCTGCAAGGCCTCGGCCATGCGGCCCACACCAGCCTCGCCCTTTTCCGCCATCTCGCCCGCCATCGGACCAATAACGGCGATGCCGTCGCCCTTCAGCGTCGCGATGTTGCGCTTGGTAGGCTTGGCCTCCCACATTTTCGGGTTCATCGCAGGCGCGACCAGAACAGGTCGGTCGGTCGCCAGCAAAACGGTGGAGGCAAGATCGTCAGCCAATCCATTCGCCATCTTTGCCAGAAGATCGGCAGTCGCGGGTGCCACCAGAACGAGATCGCAATCGCGTGCCAGCCGAATATGGCCGACATCCTGCTCGTCCTGCCGTGAGAAAAGCTCGGTGAAAACATGCGTGGCGGAAAGCGCCCCGACGGCAAGCGGCGTGACGAACTCCTGCGCGCCCCTGGTCATCACCGGCGTCACCTTCGCGCCGCGCTCTTTCAGCCGGCGGATGAGATCGAGGCTCTTATAGGCGGCAATGCCGCCGGAAATGATGAGCAGAATATGCTTGTTCGACAGAGCCATGCGCAAAGACCAGTTTCCCGTTGGAACGGGAAACTACAGCATCGGCCCGAAAATCGAAATCGATTTTCGGATAAGCACGATGCGTCTATTCAAGGGAGCGAGAGGGTCATGCGTTTGAAGACGCATGGCGCTCGAAGCCGTTGGTAAGCAAAGAGCAATCACGCCGCCTTGGCGACGTGATATTCCTTGATGGCGACCATCTTGATCGCCGGGAAGCGCTCCGCTTCGTAACGCAGCGAGAACGCATCTTGCGCCAGAAACACCGGATCGCCGTCGAGGTCGCGGGCAATATCGCCGCGCTTGACGTTGAGAAACTTCTCGAATTCCGCGGGTTGGTCGGAAGAAATCCAGCGGCAGATGGAGAAGCGCGACATTTCGAAGGAGACCGGCAGACCGTATTCGCCCATCAGTCGTTCCTTCAACACGTCGAGCTGCAGTGCGCCGACAACGCCGACGATGGCTGGCGAACCGTCTTCGGGCGAAAACAGCTGCACGACGCCTTCTTCGGCCATCTGCTGCAGCGCTTCCTTCAGCTTCTTCGCCTTCATCGCATCCTCAAGCCGTACACGGCGCAGAATTTCCGGCGAGAAGTTCGGCACGCCCTGGAAGACCAGGTTCTCGCCTTCGGTCAGCGTATCGCCGATGCGCAACGTGCCGTGGTTGGGAATACCCACCACGTCACCGGCATAGGCCGTGTCTGCCAGCTGGCGTTGCGAGGCAAAGAAGAATTGCGGCGCGGTGAGGCCCATCTGTTTGCCGGTGCGTGCAAGGCGCGCCTTCATGCCGCGCTCCAGCTTGCCGGAGCAGATGCGGGCGAAGGCAATGCGGTCGCGGTGGTTGGGGTCCATATTGGCCTGGATCTTGAAGACGAAGGCCGTCATCTTTTCTTCCGCCGCGTGGACGAGGCGGGTATCGGCCACCTGATCGCGCGGCGGCGGAGCAAAATCGCCAAGCGCATTGATCAGATCACGCACACCGAAGTTGCGAAGCGCCGAGCCGAAGAAGACCGGCGTCATGTGGCCTTCGAGAAATGCCTGACGGTCGAAGGGACGGCAGGCTTCCATGGCCAGTTCCGTTTCTTCGATAAAGGCATCCCGCTCGTTTTCGGGCAGCCTGTCGGCAACCGCCTGCGGACCGTTGACCGGCAGACCATCGATCTGTGTGTCGTTGCCGCGGAAGGTGTTTTCGGCGAGATTGTAAGCACCGCAGAAGGTCTTCGAACGCCCGACCGGCCAGGTGATCGGCGCGGTGTCGAGCGCCAGCTTTTCTTCCACCTCATCCAAAATCTCGAAGGCGTCGCGGCTTTCACGGTCCATCTTGTTGATGAAGGTGATGATCGGAATGTCGCGCATGCGGCAGACTTCGAAGAGCTTCAGCGTGCGCGGCTCGATACCCTTGGCGGCATCGATAACCATGATGGCAGCGTCCACGGCCGTCAGCGTGCGGTAGGTGTCGTCGGCGAAGTCCTCGTGACCGGGCGTATCGAGAATGTTGAAGACGCGGTCGTTATATTCAAAGGTCATGACCGAGGTCACGACGGAGATGCCGCGCTCGCGCTCGATCTTCATCCAGTCCGAACGGGTCTGGATGCGGTCCTTCTTGGCCTTCACCTCACCGGCAAGCTGGATCGCTCCGCCGAACAGCAAGAGCTTCTCGGTCAGCGTCGTCTTACCCGCATCCGGGTGCGCGATAATAGCAAAGGTGCGGCGGCGGGAGACCGCCTCGGCAAGTGTTTCGGCCATGTAAGCAAAATCCTGTGAATTAGCAGTGTTCTAGCGTTTCATAGAGGAAAGTGCAATTGACCAACGCTCGTACTGGAGACCAACTAACGACAGCGAATTTAGGGGGCAATAGGAATGGCAGTAATTCACCTGAAAGATCGCCACACGCGCGACGCGTTAAAATTCGAACGCAATCTAGAAAGTGTAAATTCATACGTGCTTGTTAACGACAATGCCGACGTTGACGCTTTTGAGATATCTCTAAGTGTAGGCGAAACCTACACTGACTCATTTCCGGCTCGTGAAGAAATATTCGCGCCTGTACCAGAAGATGGAGTTTTACTGCGACCGAACTCTGCCATGCTTTTTGCCACTTTAGAGGTTCTGAGTCTGCCGAATAACGTGTACGGCGTGATCTTTCCTAAAGGGTCTTTGTTTATTCGCTACGCACTAATGGTGCCAACGACGAAAATTGACCCCGGTTTTCATGATAACCTATATATATTTGTCCAAAATATGGGCTCGAAGCCGTACCGCCTAAAACGCGGCGATAACATAGCCGCAGTATCTTTTTTTTCAACAGACTCGACTCCTAGTGGCATACGAAAAAGTCAGAAGCCATCGCATAAGGGGCGGATGCCTCGTATGCGTGACACCTTGATCGCCCGCTTCAAGCAGGTAGGAGATAAATTTTGGGAGCTTACCATTGCGTTTATTAGTGGTGGTTTTCTGCTCGCGCTGATGCAGTATTTTTGGAGCAAACAATGACGTTGGTAGTGGGTCAGAACTTAAAGCAACTGTCGGACGAATTCAATATTTGTCCCCCTGGAAGTTACGATAACTACTCTCTTAAGCTCACTCTATCTCCGGCTATATTCGTCCCCAAAAAAAATACAGAAAAAGTTATTGATTACGCTAACTCGGATGCCGCTGATTTTTACGATCAAGACACTATCGGTTCCGAGGGAATCAAGATTTCACCTAACGAATGCATTTTGTGTTGTTCAGAGGAATTCGTTAAAATTCCGCTCGGATTTTTTGGAATGGTGCAGACCAAAGGATCACTAGCTCGACTGTTCGTTTCCATGCATCAAACTGACTGCCAGATTGAACCTGGATTCTGTGGAGCTATTACATTCGAGTTGAAAAATCATTCTCCTCATACCATCCTACTTCGTCGGTACGACCCCGTGGCACAACTCTTCATTTGGACATGTAGCACTGACAACACTCCTGAATACGATGGGCGTTACGGGAGTTCTAAGATACCAACTCTCAAAGTCGTGAAGAAGAAGACGGATGCAGATTAGATACGTGTGCGCTACGAAATTTATCGTAGCATATGAGCCTATTTTTCATACTTCAGGTGCGTCCGGCGTTGATTTGCGAGCAGATATCCCGGAGCATTTTGATTTGGCGCCGAGGCAGACGACTACGATTTCCACCGGAATGGGTTTTGAAATTCCGTCAGGATTCGAGGGACAGGTACGTTCCCGTTCCGGTCTAGCTTCCAAGGCAGGGATATTCATGCTCAATGCCCCTGGGACAATTGACGCAGATTTTCGTGGTGTCGTTAGCGTGGTCGTGGCTAATTTTAGCGACTGTACTTTTAGGATCAACCCCAACGACCGGATCGCGCAGTTTGTAATATCTCCTGTACCAACTGTTGAGTATGTCGCGGTGAGCACTCTTGATTTTACCAGCCGTGGTGAGCAGGGGTTCGGTTCCACAGGAATCTGATGCAACTGATCAAAAGTTCGTTGACGTTTATAGGAACTACTAGAACAGAGGTTTTTAGTAAATCTAACTAGATCCATGGATATTTCAGCACGCCTGTTCTCTGGCTTCCTTGCCGGTATCGCCCTATCCTGCGCGCGATTGCATGAGGACATAAGGCAGGAGAGCAGGCATGTCGGAAGCGAAGAAACCCGGACGCGGACGCATCTATTCCTCGATCACCGAAACGATCGGCGACACGCCGCTGGTGCGTCTGGACAAGCTGGCGAAGGAAAAAGGTGTCAAGGCGACGCTTCTGGCAAAGCTCGAATTCTTCAACCCCATCGCCTCCGTCAAGGATCGCATCGGCGTGGCGATGATTGAGTCGCTGGAAGCGCAAGGAAAGATCGCCCCCGGCAAGACGACGCTTGTCGAGCCGACCTCGGGCAATACCGGCATTGCGCTGGCCTTCGCCGCTGCCGCCAAGGGCTATAAGCTGATTCTCACCATGCCAGAGACCATGTCGGTCGAGCGCCGCAAGATGCTGGCGCTGCTCGGTGCCGAGCTGGTTCTGACCGAAGGCCCAAAGGGCATGAAAGGCGCCATTGCCAAGGCGCATGAATTGGCAGAAACGCTGCCCGACGCCATCATCCCGCAGCAGTTCGAGAACCCCGCCAATCCGGAAATTCACCGCAAGACGACGGCAGAGGAGATCTGGAACGACACCAATGGCTCCGTCGATATCTTTGTGTCCGGCATCGGCACGGGTGGGACGATCACGGGCGTCGGTCAGGTGCTGAAGGGCCGCAAGCCAGATATCAAGGTCGTGGCGGTCGAGCCTACAGACAGTCCGGTTCTGTCCGGCGGCACGCCCGGCCCGCACAAGATCCAGGGCATCGGTGCGGGTTTTGCGCCGAGCATTCTCGATACCAAGATCTACGACGAGATCGTCACCGTCAGCAATGACGATGCTTTCGAGACCGCACGCCTCGCGGCGCGGCTGGAAGGCGTTCCGGTCGGTATTTCCTCAGGTGCGGCACTTGCTGCCGCCATCAAGGTGGGCGCGCGGCAGGAGAATGCTGGCAAGACCATCGTGGTGATCATTCCGTCCTTCGCGGAACGGTATCTTTCCACCGCGCTCTTCGAAGGGCTCGGCTTGTAAGAGACGATGATCGAGCGGCGGCATTGAATGCCGCTCTCTTTCAGGCCAGACGCTTGACGATAACGGGTGCAGACGCAATGGGTGCGTCCGAGATTGCGTAATAGCTTCGCACGGATGCAGCGATATGGTCTGCGTCTTCACGGCTTGCCGCATGCACCACGGCAATCGGCTGGCCTTCTTCCACCTTCGTGCCGAGCGGCAGGATGTCCGACAGACCGACGCGGTGGTCGATCCGGTCACTGGGGCGGCGGCGGCCCCCGCCAAGTTCGACAACCGCCATGCCGACATCCCGCGCCTGGCAGGATGCAAGCCATCCACCTGTCTGGGCTTTGACAGATACGACGTGCGGTGCGGCTTTCAGATAATGTTGAGGCCGGTCGATGAAGTCGGCTGGTCCACCGAGTGCGCTGACCATCTGCCCAAAGCGCTCCATGGCGCGACCGGAAGAGAGCGACTCGCGCGCCATTGCCTCGGCATCGGTTAGCATCGATGCCACACCGCCCTGCAACAACATCTCTGAGGCAAAAGCAAGCACCAGCGTTTCGATGCGCGTGCCACCTTTTCGACCCTGCAGGAAATCCAGGCAATGGACGATTTCGAGCGCATTACCAGCCGCATCCGCGAGAGGCTCGTTCATGTCGGTGATCAACGCCGACGTTTTTACGCCCGCACCATTGGCGACCTGCACCAGGGCAGCAGCCAGTAGCTCGGCTTCCTCGGCAGTCAGCATGAAGGCGCCGCTGCCGAATTTGACGTCAAGCACCAGCGTCTCAAGACCCGCTGCGAGCTTCTTGGACAAAATGGAGGCGGTGATCAGCGGTATGGAATCCACCGTCGCCGTCACGTCGCGGATGGCATAAAGCCGCTTGTCCGCAGGCGCGAGATCGCCCGTCTGGCCGATGATGGCGCAGCCCACATCCTTGACCGTGCGCCGGAACAGCGCCTCGTTCGGCATCACATCATAGCCGGGGATGGCTTCAAGCTTGTCCAGTGTCCCGCCGGTATGGCCAAGACCACGACCGGATATCATCGGGACCGCCAGCCCACAGGCCGCAACGATCGGTGCGAGCATCAGCGAGACATTGTCGCCGACACCGCCGGTCGAATGCTTGTCGGAGATCGGCTTGCCAATATCGGCCCAGGAGAGCACATCGCCGCTGTCACGCATGGCGAGTGTGAGCGCCACCGTCTCCTCGCGCGTCATGCCGCGAAAGTACACGGCCATGGCGAAGGCCGCCGCCTGACCTTCGGAAATCGAACCGTCGGAGAGTGCCGCGATGAAGGCCGCAATATCGATTGCGGCAAGCGTCTCGCCATCACGCTTGCGACGGATGATTTCCTGCGGAAGCATGGCAGATCAATATCCGCTGGCGGCTTTGGCCGGCTCGCCACCCGCCAGAACGGTCAAGACGTCATCCAGCAGGCTGGAGGCTCCGAAGCGGAAGGTGGAGGGCATGGCCCAATTGGGCTGCATGATGGTTTCCGCCAGGCGCAGGTAAAGCGTCGCATCGGCAACCGTGCCGATCCCGCCCGCGGGCTTGAAGCCGACCTTCTTCCTGCTGTCGCGGATGGCCTGCAGCATGATGTCGGCCGCTTCCAGCGTCGCATTGATGGCGACCTTACCGGTGGAGGTCTTGATGAAGTCAGCCCCCTCGGCAATGGCAATTTCGCTGCCACGGCGGATCAGCGTCTTGTCTTTCAACTCGCCCGTTTCGAGGATGACTTTCAGCAGGATCGGTTCAGGGCAGGCCTTGCGAACGGCTGCAACCATCTCGGCGACCGACGCTTCATCGCCTGCGATGAATTTTCGGTAGGGGATGACGAGATCGATTTCGTCGGCGCCATCGCGGATGGCGCGCTCGGTTTCACCAACGACGGTCGCGACATCCAGGTCGCCCGATGGAAAATTGACGACGGTGGCAATGCGAATCGAGTGGTTGTTGCCGAAGGCCGCACGCGCCTGCGCGACAAAACGCGGCCAGATGCAGATGGCAGCCGTATTGCCGAACTGCGTGTGCGCTCTCTGGCAGAGGCTGGCGATTTGCTCGGGCGTGCAATCCTCTTTCAGATTGGTCAGGTCCAGCAAGGACAAAGCGAGGCTGGCTGCTTCGCGCGGGCGCTGAAGTTCCATGCTTAGTTTCCTCCCGAAATCATTTCCGTTAAAACAGCGGCAAGACGTTTACCGCCGATCGGAGCCATGTCCTTTGTCTCGTCATGGCTCAGTTCGGCACCGGTCATGCCGGCACCGTAATTGGTAATAACGGAAGCTGCGGCAACGCGCATCCCGAAAAAGCGCGCAAGGATCACTTCCGGCACGGTGGACATGCCCACAGCGTCGGCGCCGAGCGTGCGCGCCATGCGAATTTCCGCCGGTGTTTCGAAGCTTGGGCCGGAAAACCACATATAGACGCCGGAAAACAGCGGCACGGTTGCCCGGATGGCCGCATTGCGCATGGCAAGCGTCAGATCCGAATCGTAAGCGCTGGTCATGCCGACGAAACGCCTGTCGCTCTCCTCGCCGATCAGCGGGTTCATGCCGGAATAGTTGATGTGGTCGGTAATCTGCATCACCGATCCGGGCGGCATGTCCTGGCGAACCGAGCCTGCCGAATTGGTGAGGATCAGCGACTGTACGCCGATACCTGCAAGTGCCTCGATCGCCGGGCGCATGGCGGAGGCATCGCCCTTTTCGTAGTAATGCACACGGCCGGACAGCATGATGACCTGCTGGCCGCCGAGATACCCGGCCACCACTTCACCGGCATGGCCGGAGACGGCACTTTCAGGAAAGCCCGGAATATCCGAATAGGGAATGCGGATCGGGTCCACCACCTCATCCACCAGCACGCCGAGGCCTGAGCCAAGCACGATGGCGGTGCGGGGAACGAGACCGTTCAGCCGTTCCACCAAAACGTCAATGATCGCGTGATCCATCTTACAACTCGGTCTTGAAGCTGAAGGGCAGAAGTTCGTCCATGGTCATCACCTTCTGCACGCCGCTCTCGTCACAGAGATAGACCTTGGTCTCGGGCGTGGCGAATTCGGCAATCTTCTGGCGGCAGCCGCCGCAAGGGGGGCAGAGCGCCAGCTTTTCGGCGATGACGGCGATTTCCTTGATCTGCTTGGCCCCGCCCATCACCATGGCGCTGATGGCGGAAGGCTCCGCGCACCAGCCCTGCGGGAAGGACAGGTTTTCGATATTGGCACCCTTATAGACCTTGCCATCTTCGGCACGGATCGCAGCGCCCACCGGGAACTTCGAGTAGGGCGCATGGGCAAAGCCCATGGCCTCACGGGCGGCTTCGAAGAGCGCGTGGGTCGTCGGTTCGTTCAGCATCGATCAACGCTCCTTGGAGTAGGCAACACCACCGGCCTTCGGCGGCTTGGCAACGCCGATGAAACCGGCGAGCAGAATGCAGGTGAGGATATAGGGCATCGCCTGGAAGATCTGCACCGGCACTTCGCCGATGCCGGGGATCGCCTTGCCCTGCATGAAATTCGCCATCGCATCGAGGAAACCGAAGAGAAGGCAGGCGAACATGACCGGAACCGGCTTCCACTTGGCGAAGATCAGAGCGGCAAGCGCAATATAGCCCTTGCCGGCAGACATGTTGGCAATGAAGGCTGCCGACTGCGCAACGGCAAGATAGGTACCGGCGAAGCCGCACAGGAAGCCGGCAACGATGACGGCGCGGAAGCGCATCCATGCCACCGAAATGCCAGCCGTATCCACGGCACCCGGGTTCTCACCGACAGCGCGCAGACGAAGGCCGAAGCGCGTGCGGTAAAGCACCCACCAGGAAATCGGCACGGCCAGAAAGGCGAGATACGTCAAGATGTTGTTGCCGGAAATGACATTGGCGTAGAGAGGGCCGATGAAGGGCACTTCACGCATCATGTCTACACCCGGCAGAATGATCGGCGTGAAGCGGCCTTCGCCGGTAATCTGCGGCGTGCGTCCGCCCTGGCCGAACCAGGCTTGACCCAGAACGACGGTCAAACCCGCGGCGACGAAGTTCAGAGCCACGCCGGAGACGATCTGGTTGCCGCGGTTGGTGATGACGGCAAAGCCATGCACCAGCGAGAAGAAGATCGAGATACCGATACCGGCAGCGAGGCCAGCCCAGGGGTCTTTGGTCAGATACGCAACGCAGGCGGATGCGAAGGCGGCAGCCAGCATCTTGCCTTCCAGACCGATATCGAACACGCCGGCGCGTTCGGAGAATAGCCCCGCAAGGGCGGTAAACAGAAGCGGAATGGTCAGGCGGACGGTCGAACCGAGAATGCTGACCAGCATGTCGAAGCTTTCCATGGCCTTACCTCTTCACGAAATTCTGGTAGATGCGCACAAGCGCGGGGCGATACATAAACTCAAGGGCACCGGCAAACAGGATCACCAGACCCTGGATGACGACGATCATCTCACGGGTGATGTTGGGCATTTCAAACGAGAGATCCGCGCCGCCCTGGTAAAGGATACCGAAGAGCAACGCCGCAAAGACGATGCCAAGAGGATGGCTTCTTCCCATCAGCGAGACGGCAATCCCGACGAAGCCAGCACCTGCGACGAACTCCACCTGAAGACGGGCCGACGCCCCCATGACCGGGTTCAACGCCATCATGCCGGCAAGACCGCCGGAGATCAGCATGGTGATGATGACCGTGCGTGAGTAGGGCATGCCGGCATAGATAGCCGCTTGCGGGCTGAAACCGAGAGCGCGCATTTCATAGCCAAGCTTGGTGCGCCAGATCAGCACCCACACCAGAAACGCCATAACGAGCGCGATGATGAAGGACACATTGAAGGGCGCGGGGCCAAGCTTGAGGCCGAACAATGCCATCAGCCAGTCGAGCTTCGGCAACTGTCCGCCGGGCAGGAATGTGCGGGTTTCCGGCGCCATCTTGCCCGGAACGATCAGCACGTTGACGAGCAGATAGACCATCAATGCCGCGGCAATGAAGTTGAACATGATGGTGGTGATGACGATGTGGCTGCCGCGCTTGGCCTGCAGCCAGCCGGGAATGAACGCCCAGGCAGCGCCGAAGACAGCGGCACCGATGACGGCGAAGGGCATCGTCACATACCAGGGAACGTAACGGTCGAGCGTGAGCGCCACGAGTGCCGCACCCAGACCACCAATATAGGCCTGTCCTTCAGAGCCGATATTGAAAAGCCCGGCATGGAAGGCGACGGCGACGGAAAGCCCGGTGAAGATGAAGCTCGTCGTATAGAACAGGGTAAACCCGATGGCGTCGCCACGACCGAGCGCGCCTTCGATCAAGAGACGAAGGGCTGCGAAGGGATCTTCGCCGATCGACCAGACGACGAGGCCTGAGATGAAGAAGGCCGTCAGGATGTTCAGAAACGGCAGAAGGCCGTATGTGATCCAACCGGGCAGGGGAACGGAAGCTGTACTCATGTGTGTGGCCTTATGCGGCAATGCCGGCCATCATCAGGCCCAGCGTCTGTTCTTCGGCTTCCGCCGTCTTTTCTCCAACGACCCGGCCGGCAAACATAACCAGAATGCGGTCCGAGAGCGAGCGGATTTCATCCAGTTCAACGGAGACCAGAAGGATGGCCTTGCCCGCATCGCGCATGTCGATGATACGGCGGTGAATGAACTCGATCGCACCGATATCGACGCCACGCGTTGGCTGGCCGATGATCAGCATGCTCGGGTCGCGTTCGATTTCGCGCGCAACGACGATCTTCTGCTGGTTGCCCCCGGAAAAATTGGCGGTCTTCAGCCGGGCATTTGGCGGGCGGATATCGTATTTCTCGATCTTTTCGATCGCATCCTTGCGAATGGCTTCGGGATCGAGAAACGGACCTTTTCCATAGCGTTCGTCACGATGATAGCCGAGGATCGAATTCTCATATTCCTCGAACTTCAAGATCAGACCCATATGGTGGCGGTCTTCCGGGATATGGGCCAGACCGAGTTGGCGCAAGATGGCCGGATCGACCTTGTCCACCTGCTTGCCACCGATCAGGATTTCACCCGAATGCGGCTTGCGAATTCCGGCAATGGCTTCCAGGAGTTCGGACTGACCGTTTCCGGCAACGCCCGCAATGCCGACGATTTCGCCAGCGCGCACATCGAAGGAAACATTGTCCACCATGGTCACGCCACGGCTGTCCTTCACCGTCAGATTACGGACCGAAAAAAGAACCTCGCCAGGCTTGGCTTCACCCTTTTCGACGCGCAGCAGAACGCGGCGACCGACCATCAACTCGGCCAGTTCTTCCACCGTCGTCTCCGACGTCTTGCGCGTCGCCACCATCTCGCCGCGGCGCATGACGGAGACCTCGTCGGTAATCGCCATGATTTCGCGCAGCTTGTGGGTGATGAGGATGACCGTCTTGCCCTGGTCGCGCAACACGCTCAGAATCTTGAACAGGTGATCAGCTTCGGCAGGCGTCAAGACGCCGGTGGGCTCGTCGAGGATCAGGATTTCCGCGCCGCGATACATGGCTTTCAGGATTTCCACGCGCTGCTGCAGTCCGACCGGCAGATCCTCGATGATCGCATCCGGATTGACCTCGAGGCCATATTCATCCTCAAGGCGCTTCAATTCCTTGCGGGTGGCCGCCGTGCCCTTGGACAGAAGAGCGCCGCCCTCCGCACCGAGCATGACATTTTCCAGCACGGAAAAATTTTCGACCAGCATGAAGTGCTGGTGCACCATGCCGATACCGGCGTCGATGGCCGCCTGGCTGTCCTTGATGGTAACGGGATTGCCGTTGACCCGGATTTCACCGGAATCGGCCTGATAGAAGCCGTAAAGGATCGACATCAGGGTCGACTTGCCGGCACCGTTTTCCCCAATGATGCCGTGGATCGTCCCCTTGGCAACGGTCAGATTGATATTTTTATTGGCGTGAACGGCACCGAACGACTTGTCGATGCCCACGAGCTCGATTGCAGGGTTCATACTCAAACCAAAACCTCTCCGAAGGCTGGATATGAAAAGGGCGCAAGATGAAAAACATCATGCGCCCCCGTCAAATTTCATATCATTTCGGGCAGGAATTGTCCGACATGTAGTCGTGAACCTTGACGGCGCCGGAGATGATGTCTGCTTTCGCCTTGTCGGCAGCTGCCGCCATTTCAGGCGTGATCAGAGCCTTGTTGTTGTCATCGACAGCATAAGCCACTCCATCTTCCTTGACGCCGAGCGCGTTGACGCCAGCGGTGAACTTGTCGTCTTTGACGTCCTTGAACGCGTTATAGACGGCGAGATCGACGCGCTTGACCATCGATGTCAGAACCGAGCCCGGATGCAGGTGGTTCTGGTTGGAATCGACGCCGATCGAGTACTTCTTGTTGTCAGCCGCAGTCTGCAGAACGCCGAGACCCGTCGCACCGGCTGCCGCGTAGATCACGTCCGCGCCCTGGTCGATCTGGTTCTTGGTGAGTTCACCGCCACGCACCGGGTCGTTCCAGGCCGCACCCGTCGTGCCGGTCATGTTCTGGAAGACTTCGATCTTGTCGTTGGCAGCCTTGGCGCCCTGGGCGTAGCCGCAGGCGAATTTGCGGATCAGCGGAATGTCCATGCCGCCGATGAAGCCGACCTTGCCAGTCTTGGACGCCATGCCGGCGAGCAGACCCACGAGGTAGGAGCCTTCTTCTTCCTTATAGACGACCGAGCGCACATTCGGCAGGTCGACGACGGAGTCGACGATCACGAACTTGGTGTCGGGAAATTCTTTAGCCACTTTCTCCATCGCGGAGGTCCAGGCAAAGGACACTGCAACCACCGGATTGAAGCCGCGGCTCGCGAAGTTGCGGATCGCCTGTTCACCCTGCGTGTCGCTGGTCGGCTCGAAATCACGGAACTCGATGCCAGTTTCAGACTTGAACTTCTCAGCGCCCGTTGCAGCAGCCTCGTTGAACGACTTGTCGAACTTGCCGCCCGTTCCGTAGACCAATGCAGGCTTGATATCCGCGGCCAAGGCGGAAGCCGACATCGCAGCAAGCGCGAAAAGCGTCAGAAGGGATTTTTTCATTTTGCAGCCCTGTTGTTGCAGTTTAATTTTATTAAAAAGGGTCCTCCCGCAAGCCCTTATGCTGGGCGTGTTCTGCGGAAAAGCCAGCCTTGTGGGCTGAGCGTGAGGAGCATCCTTGCACGGCTGTGAGAAAAATTCACCCGTTTTTTTTGCCCGGTGGAAAACCTCTTTTCTGGTGGTTTTTTAATCTCTTCCACCGGGCAGTTGCCATACAACTAGGCGATGTTGCAGGTCACGCCGGTTCCCCTCAACCCGCAATAGCCGCCCGGGTTCTTGGCGAGATATTGCTGATGGTAGTCCTCGGCATAATAGAAGATATCGAGCGGCTCGATCTCGGTGGTGATCTTCGGACGGTGACCTGCCGTTTCCAGCGCTTGCTGGAAGGCATCGCGGGCGGCCTTGGCTTCGGCGAGTTGCGCATCATTGGTCGTATAGATCACCGAGCGATAGGTCGTGCCGACATCATTCCCCTGACGCATGCCCTGGGTCGGATCATGTTCTTCAAAGAAGATCTTCAGGAGTTGAGCCAGCGTCACCTGTGACGGGTCATAGACCACCTTGACCACCTCGGCATGGCCGGTCAGCCCTGTCGTGGTTTCCTGGTAGTGCGGGTTGCGGGTCATCCCACCGGAGTAGCCAACCGCGGTGACGTATACGCCGGGCGTCTTCCAGAACAACCGTTCGGCACCCCAGAAGCAGCCCATTCCGAGATAGATCGTTTCAAACCCGTCGGGGTAGGGGCCTTTCAGGCCTCTTCCATTGACGAAATGGTGTTCCGGCACAACCACCGCCTCATCCCGGCCGGGGATTGCGGTCTCTGCGGTCGGCATCACTGTCTTTTTTGAAAGGGTATCGAATCCAAACATTGCAATCTCCCTGCGGCGATCGGCGCCGCGTTCCGCTCTCATGCAGTGTGGGATGCTGGTATCGTCAGGCCGCAAAACGACCGAGCGGTCTTGGCTTTCGGTAGCCTGCCATCCAGAAAAGCAGCGAAAACCCAAGAAGAACCGCGAAGGCAGGAACGGCATTCAGGCCGTTTTCGATCCAGCGCCACGCTTCCGGGTGAATATAGTGTGCCGTCACGCTTTCTGCCATGGCAAGCGAGGAAGGAAAAACTTCCGCCCAGCCTTCGCGAAAGCTCAAGAGATCGACGGAGGATGTGGAAACCGAGCGGATGGAATCGAATACGCCAACGCCAATTGCGCACAGAAGAAGCAGAAAGCTAAGAAACCGGAACAAGGCTTTCATGGCAGGACTCCCCGGCGGCTTACTCAATAGGACAGTCGCCCAAGGCGACCTTCTCCTGGTTCTGGATAAAGTCCGAAGCAGCGCTTTGCAATCTCCTCATGAACAGCCTTTTCACAGACATTTAAAAAAACTGTCAGAATCGGGTTGATCGCCGCGAATTCATCGGTATATATCGCGCCGTTCCAGTGATTTGCATTTCCCAAACATGCAGATTGTAAAGAAGGACAGGTGGCCGAGTGGTTTAAGGCGCACGCCTGGAACGCGTGTGTGCGTGAAAGCGTACCGTGGGTTCGAATCCCACCCTGTCCGCCATTTCGCGCTTATAAATTCTCACGATATTTTTGGATTTCGAAAGATCTCGCGCATTGCGTGGCTCTTCTTGTCGTTGCTTTGCGCTCCGCGCACCCCTCCCAAAATTAAAACTTGTCCATGTTACCAAAACTTAAGGTGATTTTGGCGTGATAAGGATGTTTCCTGAGACTGGAAGGTCTCAACGATACGGTGGGCGTATCGCGGCTTTCTCCATCAAGTCGGACCCCCCGCATGAAAAAAATCTGGATACTCTTCAGCATACTGGTTGTCGTCGCTGTTGCGGCTTGGCCGTTTCGTGACGAGATCCCCTATATCAAATCGTTGCCTTTCGTCGCTTCGCAAGGGGCCGTGACGCACACGGCTTCTGCTGATGGAAAGGCCGGGGGAGACAAGGCCGCCGCCCAGGATGGCGGCGGTCACGACCGGGCGAAGGGCCAGGGCGGCGGGCGGCGCAATGGTGGTCCGCCTGCGGTTTCCACAGTCACGGTCGAAGAAGCGGCCTTGCCGATGGATGTGGAAGCGACCGGCTGGGCTGTTGCTGCGGATTCCACCAACATCGCCCCGCGTGAAGCGGGTACGGTCGCGTCTGTGGCCGCCACGAGTGGCCAGGAGGTCAAGGCGGGCGATCTCATCATCAAGATGGATGATCGCTTTGCCAGCGCTGCCGTTGCCAAGGACAAGGCCAACATCGCGTCCGATCAGGCCAGTCTGGCGCAGGCGCAGGCGGCATTCGATCGCGCGACCGCTCTTGCCAAACAAAGTGCTGAGTCCCAACAGGTGCTGGATCAGGCCCGCGCAGCCCGCGACATGGCCGCTGCCAAGATCGATGCCGACAAGGCAACATTGCAGTCCGATGAGGCAACCCTTCAGGACACCGAAATCCGCGCGCCCTATAATGGTCGCCTCGGCATCATCACCATTAGCCCTGGCGCCTATCTCAGTGCCGGTGTGACGATTGTCAGCATCACCCGATACGATCCGATTTACATGCAGTTCAGGCTGCCCCAGCGCTATCTGGAGCAACTGCGTGAAGGGATGAAAAACGGCGCGACGGTCGATATCGACCCGGTGGCGACCGGCGGAACGCCGATCCAGGGAAAGCTTGCCTATTTCGACAACACCGTCGACCAGGCATCCGGTACGGTGCTGGTAAAGGCCGCGTTCAAGAACGACAGGGGCCTGGTGTGGCCCGGTCAGTCCGCCGATGTCGTCGTTCACTTCCAGTCGGATCAGAAGCAGATCGTCGTGCCGACAGTGGCGCTGAGGGCAGGACCGAACGGGCAATTCGTCTACACCGTGGATGACAGCCACCATGTTAACATGACGCCTGTCGATGTCATCCGCTCGAACGGCAATATGACGGCGATCGCCAGCGGCCTCTCTGCCGGACAACGCATCATCGTCGAAGGACAGTCGGAACTGACGGATGGTCAGACGGTCCTCGATACGCCGGAAGCTGCCGCCGATCAGCCAAACAAAGTTGCACAGAACGCGCCCGCCACGGAGATTGCCCAGTGATCGCACGTTTTTGCATCAATCGCCCCGTCGCGACCATCCTTCTTGCGATCGGGCTGACGCTCGCTGGCTTTGCCGGCTACAGGCTCCTGCCTGTGGCGGCGCTGCCAAAAGTGGACTTTCCCACCATCAACGTCTCGGCGTCACTCTCCGGTGCCTCGCCGGAGACCATGGCGACCTCGGTCACGACGCCGCTCGTCAAGCAGTTCGAGACCATTCCCGGAATCAGTGAAATCAGCGCCACCAACACGCTCGGTAACACCTCCATCGTCATCCAGTTCGACCTGAACCGCGATATCGACGCAGCAGCAGCGGATGTCCAGGCGGCCATTTCGCGCGCGCAGCGACAGTTGCCGAGCAACATGACCACCGCGCCGAGCTACCGCAAAACCAACCCGGCGGACGCGCCGGTCCTGTTGCTGGCCGTCAACAGCAAGGAAATGCCGGCAAGCAAGGTGGACGATATTGCTGAGAACATCATCTCGCCACTGCTCTCGACAATTTCAGGCGTGGCGCAGGTGAGTGTTTATGGCGCAAAAACCTACGCGGTGCGGGTGGGCCTTCAGCCCTCCAAACTTCAGGCCCGCAATCTTGGCGTCGATACGGTCACGACAGCCATTGCACAGGCGAACAATCAGGTCCCCGTGGGCGCGCTGGAAAACAAGAGCCAGCGCCTGACGATCGATGCCGATACGCAAAGAACCAATGCAGAGGAGTTCAAGTCGCTGGTCGTCGCCACCGCAAACGGTGCGCCGATCCATCTGGGCGATGTCGCCAATGTGCAGGATGGCGTGGACAATCCGGATGCCGGCAGCTGGTTCGACGGCGAACCCGCCATCATTCTCGCCGTCCAGCGCCAGTCGGATGCCAATACGGTCGATGTGGTGAAAGCCATCCAGGACAAGTTGCCGGCGCTTCGCGAACAATTGCCGCCCTCGATCAACATCCATGTCATGAACGACACGTCCGTTGCCATCAAGGACGCCGTTTCGGATGTTCAGTTCACACTGTTCCTGACCATCGCGCTCGTTGTTCTCGTCATCTATCTCTTCACCGGACACCTGACTGCGACCGTCATTCCGGGCCTTGCCGTTCCCCTGTCTTTGATCGCGGCCTTCGGCGCCATGTATGTCCTGGGATACAGCATCGACAACATCTCGCTTCTGGGGCTGACGCTCTCGGTCGGTCTCGTGGTGGATGATGCGATCGTCATGCTGGAGAATATTCTGCGCCTGCATGAAGAAGGGTTGCCCATGCGTGAGGCCGCACTCAAAGGTGCGGCGGAAGTCAGTTCCACCATTCTGTCCATGTCGATATCGCTCGTTGCCGTCTTCATCCCTATTCTTTTGATGGGCGGTGTGGTTGGCCGTCTGTTCAATGAATTCGGCATGGTGGTGACGCTCGCCATCCTGGCATCGGCGCTTGTTTCCTTGACGGTGACGCCGATGCTCGCTTCGCGCCTGTCGTCTCATTCCTCCAGACCGCCGGCGATCATTCGCTGGTTCGATGCCGGTTTCGACCGCACCCTCGGCGTTTACGACCGCGCCGTTGGATGGTGCCTGCGCCATCGCGGCTTTGTTCTTTTGTGCTTCCTGGGCTCGGTCGCAGCATCCGGCCTGCTGTTCTGGACCCTGCCATCCAGCTTCTTTCCGCAGGAAGACATTGGCCAGCTGTCGGTCTCGACCCGTGCGCGTGAGGACATTTCCTATACGGACATGAGTGACCTGCAAAACCAGGTGGCGGCAGCGATCCGCACCAACCCCGCCGTCCTGCATGTCACCTCCATCGTCGGCGGCGGTTCGCGCAGCCCGCTGAACAATGGCTCCATGTTCGTGCAGTTGAAGCCGAAAGCGGATCGAGAACCGCTCCAGCAGACACTGGCTGAGCTGACCAAGGCAACCGCGAAGATTCCCGGTATCAGAACCTACATCACGCCGCAGCAGAGCCTCCGCTTTGGTGGCCGCAGTTCGGCCTCGCAATATCAGCTCGTCGTACAGGGCCTGAGCGCCGATGCCACAAGCCTTTGGTCGGGCAAGCTGATGGACGAGATGCGCAAGGACCCGACATTCACGTCCGTCACATCTGACGCGCAGAATGGCGCGATTGCCGCAACCATCGTGATTAATTCCGAGAAGGCGGCAGCCTACGGCATTACCAACGATCAGCTGCGCAAGACGTTGGAAATGTCTTTTGGTGGCTATGACGCCGCCCAGATCCAATCGACGGGCAACAGCTATAATGTGATCGTCGAGTTCGATCGCTCCAAGCCCTGGACCGCAGACTCCCTGCGCGACATCAATATTCTTTCCACCAAGACCAACACGCTGGTACCGCTGTCCAACTTTGCCACGGTGGAGAGCAAGCCGGCGCCGGTCGCCATCAACCAGACGGGACAGCTGGTCTCGACGACCATCTCCTTTAATCTGCCGGATGGTGTCTCGCTCAGCCAGGCCATGCAGCGCATCGATCAGGTCAAGGCGCAGATCGGCCTTCCTAACGACGTCTTCACCACCTATGGCGGCACGGCAGCGATCTTCCAGCAGTCACAGGGCAACACCGGTCTGCTGATATTGGCCGCGGTGCTGACCATCTATGTGGTGCTGGGTGTTCTCTATGAAAGCTTCATCCATCCGCTCACCATTCTGTCGGGCCTGCCGGCGGCCGCCTTCGGTGCACTCCTGGCGCTTAAAATCATGGGCATGGATTTTTCCATCATCGCCCTGATCGGCCTTCTGATGCTGATCGGCATCGTCAAGAAGAATGCGATCATGATGATCGACGTGGCGGTCGACAACATGCGCAGCAAGGGAGAGGCGGCGGCTGTCGCCATCCACGAGGCCTGCGTGCGCCGTTTCCGCCCGATCATGATGACCACCTTCTGCGCGCTTCTCGGCGCGTTGCCGATCGCGCTTGGCTCCGGTGCCAGTTCCGAACTTCGCCAGCCTCTGGGTGTCGCGGTGGTCGGTGGCCTGCTTGTCTCACAGGTCCTTACTCTCTTCATCACGCCGGTGATTTTCGTCGAGATGGAGCGTGCGGGCCAAGCTCTTGGCAGGCTGTTCTCACGCCGTCACACGGTGGAACATGAGGCCAATAGCGAGACGGTCAGCAAGCCCAACAAGGCGGCCGCTTGATTGCGCCGCTCCCGAAGGCACAAAAAAAGCCCGGTCTACCGGGCTTTTGAAATTTTACAGCATCGGCCCGAAAATCGGAATCGATTTTCGGAAAGCACGATGCGTAGATCAAAGAAGATAGAGCGTCCTTTGTGCGTCCAATAGGACGCACGGCGCTCTAGTCTGATCAGTTCGTCGGCATCGGTGCCGCAGGTGCATTCGGATCCGGCAGCGGGGCCGGATTGTCGGAAAGCGTGCGCAAATAGGCGATCAGATCGGCGCGCTCTGTTTCCTTCTTGATGCCTGCAAAGCCCATGGCCGTGCCAGGGACATGCTTCTTCGGTGCTTCGATGAAGTAGCTCAAGTGATCGTAGTCCCACTTCTCGGAGCTACCCTTGGAGAAATCCTTCATGCCAGCGGAATAGCTGAAGCCTGCGTGGCTGGCGATCGGGCGGTTGACCACGTCGTAGAGGTTAGGGCCGACTTTATTGGGGCCGCCCTTGTCCCCGGTGTGACAGCTCGTGCATTTCTTGAACACGGTTTCGCCCTTGGCGGCATCGGCAGTTGCAAGGAGCTTGGCAATCGGTGTTGCAGGCGCCTCGGCTGCGCCTCCGGCGGCCTCGCCTGCACCGGATGTCTCTGCAACGATCGTATAGCCTTCCTTTTCCGGGGCAGCGGAATGGAAAATTGCGTCCGAGGCTATCGATACCGTCATAAGGACGAAGATCGTGCCAAGAAACGCACCGACCGCCATATTAACCCGTGAATTCATTGATTTGCGCTCCCTCACAACCGTTTGCATGAAACGGGCATCTTGAAATTGCGTGAAAGCTATGGCTTTTGCACAGCCTGCGCAACTTGAATATGCTCTCCGCCCCCGTGACGTATTGCCACTTTTCCGGCGGAATTTGAAGGGTGTCGGATGAATAATCGAAATTTCGAAAAAGCTATCGTGCTTATTCCCGCACGAATGGCCTCGACCCGCCTTCCGGGCAAGCCTTTGGCCGACATTAACGGCAAGCCGATGATCGTTCAGGTTGCCTTGCGCGCCCGCGAAGCAGGTGCCGAACGCATCGTTGTCGCGGTGGATGACGAGCGCGTTTTCGACGCGGTCAAAGCGGCCGGTTTCGATGTCATCATGACCCGGAACGATCACCAATCCGGCTCCGACCGCATCTACGAAGCCTTGCAAAAGGCCGATCCGGAGGGCCGCGCCGAATTCGTCATCAATGTTCAAGGCGATCTTCCGACCATCGAGCCGGAAACGATTCGCGCCTCGCTGCTGCCGATGGACAACCCGCAAGTCGATATCGCCACTCTGACCGTGCCGATCACCGACGAGGACGAAAAGACCAATCCGAGCATCGTCAAGATCGTCGGCAGCCCGCTTTCGCAAACCCGCCTGCGTGCGCTCTATTTTACGCGCGCGACGGCGCCTTACGGCAACGGTCCGCTCTACCATCACATCGGGCTCTATACCTATCGCCGCGCCGCGCTGGAGAAATTCGTGTCACTGAAGCCGTCCGTGCTTGAGCTGCGCGAGAGCCTCGAACAGCTGCGCGCGCTGGAAGCCGGCATGCGGATCGATGCGGAGATCGTGCGTTCGGTTCCGCTCGGTGTCGATACCCAGCCGCAGCTTGAGACCGCCCGCAAGATCCTTGCCAACAGACAGAATTGAAGATCGCACCATGACCAGCAGCAATCGCATTGCCTTCCAGGGCGAATATGGCGCAAATTCCGACATGGCCTCCCGCGATGTCTTTCCGGATATGGACCCGCTGCCGTGCCCGACCTTCGAAGATGCGTTCAACGCGCTGGAAAATGGCGATGCCGATCTGGCGATGATCCCGATCGAAAACACGCTGGCCGGACGCGTGGCCGATATTCATCACCTGCTTCCGGAATCGCGCCTGCACATCATCGGCGAGTATTTCATGCCGATCCGCTTCCAGCTGATGGTGCTGCCCGGTGTGCAGAAGGATGAGATCAAGACGGTCCACAGCCATATCCACGCGCTCGGCCAGTGCCGCAAGATCATCCGCTCCAACGGCTGGAAGGCGGTTGTCGCAGGCGATACCGCCGGCGCTGCAAAGCTGGTGTCGGAAAAGGGCGATCGCAGCATGGCAGCCCTTGCGCCCCGCTTGGCCTCGTCGCTCTACGGACTGGATATTCTTGCTGAGAATGTCGAGGACTCTGAAAACAACGTCACCCGATTCGTCGTGTTGTCGCGTGATGAGCAGTGGGTGAAGCGCACCACGCCGCAGGACGTGATCGTCACCACCTTCGTCTTCAATGTCCGCAATATTCCGGCAGCGCTCTACAAGGCCATGGGCGGCTTTGCCACCAATGGCATCAACATGACGAAGCTCGAAAGCTACCAGATCGGCGGCAAGTTCGTCGCGACGCAGTTTTACGCCGATATCGAAGGCCATCCTGAGGACGAGCCGGTCCGACATGCGCTGGAAGAGCTGAAATTCTTTTCCGAAAAGGTCCGCATTCTCGGTGTCTATAAGGGCCACGCCATGCGCGGCAATTTCAACACCGTCTAATAGTCGATCCAGGAATGCCGTTGGCGCCTGCAAATGTCAGACCAGCGGCAATTCCTGAACAGACTATAATCGTCTCATGGTCGGGCGGAGAGCGCTTAAGCCGCGCCGTCCCATTCGATCCAGTCGCGCATCAGCCGATGGGCTATGGCACCTTTCGGCGGTGGCAACTGGCCATTGGCTCCCGTCATCTCGAGAAGTTCTGCCACTTCCTCACGGGTAAACCAGCGGCAATCCTCCAGCTCCGCATCGTCACGACTGATGTCGAAGGACAGCGCTTCGGCAAAGCAGCCGATCATCAGCGTGTGGGGCATAGGCCATGGCTGTGAGGCATGGTAGCGAACGCGCCCGACCTCAATGGCGGATTCTTCCCGCGTCTCGCGACGCACGGCGTTTTCGATCGTCTCGCCAGGCTCCACGAAGCCCGCGAGGCAGGAATACATGCCCGGCGGAAAATGCGCGCCGCGACCGAGCAGGCAAAGGTCCCGCTCCAGATCGATTGTCAGCATGATGACGACGGGATCGGTGCGCGGAAAGATCGTGTGGCCGCAGCCGGAACAGATGCGCTTATAGCCACCGATCCGAAGCTCCATCTGGTCGCCGCAGCGACCGCAGAATTTGTTGTCGGCGTTCCAGTTCACAAGGCTGACAGCTTGCGCCACTTCGCCTAGTAGTTCCTCGCCGATCAACTGGTCGCGATAAAGCGTGCGCGCATCCGCTGCCTTATAGTGGCTGGCAAGCGCCTCCTCGGCAATCTTGACCGGAACGGCGACCCGCGGTTCGCCATTTTCTTTGTAGCCCAGCAAAATCGCCTGATCGAAATCGGGATCGAGCTCCGCCAGTTCGTAGGCGGCAAACAGAGGATCGAGAACCTGATCGTCATGCTTGAGGATCAGCTTGTTGCCGGCAAAGGCCAGAAGATGGGTGCCTTCCACCTTCAAGGCATCGGCCACACAGGTCTCGTTGCGATTTTCGGCAAGGCGGTCAAGATCGTTTTGCGCGAAGGCCGTCAGAGCGGAGGGTTCGGGATGTGGCGAGGTCGTATCGAAAATGCGATTTGAAGTCATCAGAGTGCGCCAGCCAGTTTCTTTATGAAATCCCGTTTGTCGTGTTCGGCGTAAGGGACTGGGGTTCCCTGTCCCCAGATCGGACCGGGCCAGCACGGATCGCCTTCGTTGCGGGCAATGATGTGCACATGGAGTTGGCTGACGATGTTGCCAAGCGCACCGACATTGATTTTCACGGCTCCCGTCAGATTCTTCAGTGCCGAAGCGACAAGGTTGGTCTCAAACGTCAGCACGGCTTGATCGAGTGGGGTCAGGTCGAACAATTCGCTGACATCGTTGCGTTGAGGAACCAGCACCACCCAGGGCCAGCGGCAATCGTTCTGCAGCCGCAACTGGCAAAGGCCAAGCGTGGTAATCAGGACGCTGTCGCGCGCCAGTCTATCGTCCAGGTGGAATGGGCCCAAGGCATCCTCCCTAAAATGGTCCGCGGTCTTGCGCCGCAGTTCGCGCTTAATAACGAACTGTTTTCACAGAGATAGCAGTTTTTTCAAGGCCTGACTTGCATTTGCTTCTATTATTGCCGATATGTGGCGCCGGGAGGTTGGTGGTGGACGAGCCACTCGCCAACCGGGTCAGGTCCGGAAGGAAGCAGCCCTAACGAGCCAGGCACGGGTCGCCGTGCCAGCCTCCCACCCTTCTTTTTAAGACACGCTCTGCTTCGCCGGGCCAGTTGAGCCTGAAGCGGGCCCCACTTCGAAAACTGGCGAGGCGATGAGCGACACCGGAACCAATATGCCCCAGACAAAAGAGCAGGGTACAGGTTACCGGGTTTTGGCGCGCAAATACCGCCCCAAGGATTTCTCCGATCTGATGGTCGGGCAGGAGCCGATGGTTCGCACGCTGACCAATGCGTTCGAAACCGGCCGTATCGCCCAGGCCTATATGCTGACCGGTGTGCGCGGCGTGGGCAAGACCACGACCGCCCGTATTCTGGCGCGGGCTTTGAACTACAAGACGCCCGAAATCGACAAGCCCACAATTGATCTGCGCATCCCCGGCGAGCATTGCCAGGCGATCATGGAAGGTCGCCATGTCGACGTGATCGAGATGGACGCCGCCTCGCATACGGGTATCGATGATATTCGCGAGATCATCGAGCAGGTGCGTTATCGGCCTGTCTCGGCGCGCTACAAAGTCTATATCATCGACGAAGTGCACATGCTCTCGACGCAGGCGTTCAACGGCCTGTTGAAGACGCTCGAAGAGCCGCCGGAGCACGTGAAGTTCATCTTCGCCACCACCGAAATCCGCAAGGTTCCGATCACCGTTCTATCGCGCTGCCAGCGCTTCGATCTGCGCCGCATCAGCGCCGCCGACCTTGTGGGACTGTTCACGGCGATCGCATCCAAGGAAGGTTTCGAGGCCGAGCCGCAGGCGCTGTCGATGATTGCGCGTGCAGCCGAAGGCTCCGCGCGTGATGGTCTGTCGCTGCTCGATCAGGCGATTGCCCATGGCAGCGGCCGCGTGGAGGCCGATGCGGTGCGTGGCATGCTGGGTCTTGCCGATCGCGCCCGCATCGTCGATCTCTTCCAGCACATCATCAAGGGCGATGTGGCATCCGCGCTCTCCGAATTCAACGCGCAGTACGAGGCGGGCGCGAGCCCGGTGGTCGTCCTGAACGATCTCGCCGATTTCACCCATCTCGTGACGCGCATGAAATATGTGCCGGATGCGGTAGAAGATCCGTCGCTTTCGGAGGTCGAGCGGGTTCGCGGTGCCGAATTTGCCGAAAGTGTCGCCGTCTCCACGCTGTCGCGTATCTGGCAGATGTTGCTGAAGGGGATTCCGGAAGCGGAGAATGCCTCGCGCCCTGCCGGTGCTGCCGAAATGGTATTGATCCGCCTATCGCATGCCGCCAATCTGCCGGCGCCGGAAGACGCGGCCCGCCGTTTGGAAGAACTTTCAAACGGTGCTGGCGCCATGCCAAACGGCGGTCCCGCCGGTGGTGGCGGCAATGGTAATGGTGGCGGCGCACGCGCCTATGGCACGACGCAGGCTGTCGCTTCGGCGCAGACATCGCCTCAGATGCAATCCGCACCTCAGCCGACGGCCATGCTGCGCGCCGTGCCCGATAGCCGCCCGCAGGACATGCAGGTTGCAGCGCCTCGTACCGAAGAGCGTCCGGAGCCCAAGGTGCCGGTCACATCGGTGCAGGACATCGCCGATCTGGCGCAGAAAAATCGCGATCCCGTCATGCGCGCCAAGGTTCGCAACTTCGTGCGGCTGGTGAAGATCGAGCCCGGCCGTCTCGACATGCGCCTTGGCGAAGGTGCTCCGGGTTCGCTTCCCGGCGAACTCGGCGTCAAGCTGAAGGAATGGACGGGCATCCACTGGATCGTCAGCCTCAGCAAGGACGAGGGCGAGCCGACGCTCGTGGAAGCGGAAGGCAATGCGCGTAATGCTCGCTTGGTCGACGCGCGGCAGGATCCGGACGTTGCGGCAATCCTCGCTCAGTTTCCCGGCGCGAAGATCACCGACGTTCGCATTCGCGCCCCCGTGCAGGAAGAGATCGAAGATACCGCGCCGCCTTCCGTGGCTGAATCCAGCGAAGGCGACATTCTTCCCGGCGACGATATCGAGTTTTGAACAAAGCGGCGAAGGTGACAATGCCAACCGTGTTCGGATCATCCGCCCCAACAACAAAAGACAGGAGTTTCAGCCATGCGTGACATTATGGGCATGATGGGCAAGGTCAAGGAAATGCAGGCCAAGATGGAGAAGGTGCAGGAAGAAATTGCCGCACTCGAAGTCCATGGCACGTCCGGTGGTGGCCTCGTCACCGTGACCCTCAATGGCAAGGGCGAAATGCGCGGCTTGAAGATCGATCCGTCGCTCTTCAAGGAAGACGAAGTCGAAATCCTCGAAGACCTGATCGTCGCGGCCCACAAGGATGCCAAGGAAAAGGGCGAAGCCCAGGCGCAGGAAAAGATGGCTGGTTTGACCGCTGGCCTGCCGATCCCGCCCGGCATGAAGTTCCCGTTCTAAAAACCTTCGTCGGCCTTGGGCGACGCGAGCCAATAAGACTTAGGCGATCATTTCGCGAAAGCGGCTGGCAAGGGGCGTGTCGAGAAAAGCGGCACGCTCTTCCTGCGTCAGGCGGTTGGGCCGAAAACGCTGCAGGATGACCGGGATCGGCAGTTTCGTTCCGTCATAGGGTGTGAAGGTCACGCTCTCTCCGGCTTCCATCATGCCTGATTGGAGCACCCGGCAGTAAAATCCGGGATGGCCGGCATCGCGAAAGCGCCGCGCAAATTGCGGGTCGCCGACGCGGGCTGTGAGCGTGGCGCAAGGTATGCGCGCGGCGGTGACTTCCAGCGTGACCTGTTGGAGCGCAAGCTGGTCGCCGACGCAGAGCGTGGCACTATCGATGCCTTCGATCACCAGATTCTCGCCGAAGAATCCGGGCTCGACCGCTTGGCAGAGATCATTTGCCCAGAAGTCGAGATCGCCCGAACCCATGGCATAGATTGCCTGGTCCGGCCCACCGTGATGCTTGCGGTTGCAGACGGCATCACCGACGATCCCTTGCACATCGACCATAACAGGCCCACTTAGCGCGTGCTTGAAGATGCCGGTCTTGGATGTCTTGCCGGGGAGCGTTTGCGCATCCGCGCGACAAATCGCCTGAATTTTCATGAGATGCCTTTCGCGCTTCGCGATTCCCGTTCAACGATTAATGCAGTAGAAACGCTCCATGGCAAAACGAGTCACCGGTCCTGAAATCGAAAAACTGATCCAGCTTCTGGCAAAGGTGCCGGGACTTGGCCCCCGCTCTGCGCGCCGCGCGGCGCTGCACCTTATCAAGAAGAAGGAGCAGTTGCTGGGTCCCCTTGGACATGCCATGGACGAAGCCTATCACAAGGTCAAGATCTGCTCCTGCTGCGGCAATGTCGATACGATCGATCCCTGCACGGTCTGCTCCGATGTGCAGCGCGACCAGGCGGTGATCATCGTGGTGGAAGACGTGTCCGATCTCTGGGCGCTGGAGCGGGCAGGGGCGATGAACACGGCCTACCACGTGCTGGGCGGCACGCTCTCGCCGCTGGATGGTGTCGGCCCGGAAGATCTCAACATCAAGGGCCTGATCGACAGGGTCAGTGTCGGCGGCATTCGCGAGCTGATCATCGCCGTCAACGCCACTGTCGAGGGCCAGGCGACCGCACATTACATCACCGACCGTCTGACCGACCTTGGCGTCAAGATCACCCGCCTTGCCCACGGCGTGCCGGTTGGCGGCGAGCTGGACTATCTCGACGAAGGTACGTTGACCGCGGCGCTTCGCGCCCGCACGGCAATTTGAACTCATAAAGACCAGGAGACCGAATGCGCGCTCACATCATCGGCCTTGCACTTGCCACCGCTCTTTCCATTCTTTCATCTGGCACCGCCTCTGCTCAGGCTGTTCCGACGGGGGCTGCTGCCGCGAAATATGACGCGGAGTTCAATGCCTGGCTGAAGCGGGAAATCTGGCCGGAGGCGCGCAAAGCCGGCGTGTCGCAAAAAACGCTCGAGGCAGCGCTGACCGGCCTGTCGATCAACTGGAAGCTGCCGGACGTCCTGGTGCCGGGTCAGAAGCCGCCGAAGGAGCAGGCCCAGAGCCAGGCCGAGTTCTCTTCTCCCGGCGCATATTTTTCTGAAAAACGTCTGCAGGGTCTGGCGGCAACGGGTCGCTCGCTTGCTGCCACCCACGCGGCAACACTGAAGCGCATCGAAGCCACCTATGGCGTTCCGGGCAACATTGTCGTTGCAATCTGGGGCCGCGAGTCCGGTTTCGGTCGCGCGAAGTTGCCAAATTCCGTCATCGATGTGTTGGCGACAAAGGCCTATGCTTCGACTCGCAAGGAGATGTTTCGCGCTGAATTGATCGACGCGCTGAAGATCGCCGAAAGCGGTGACGTGCCGCCCTCGCGGATGATGGGCTCATGGGCGGGAGCCCTCGGCCAGCCGCAATTCATGCCGTCTAGCTACCTGAAATATGCGGTCGATTTCGATGGTGACGGTCATCGCGATATCTGGAATTCGGTACCCGACGCGCTGGCATCCATCGCCAACTATCTATCCAAACGCGGCTGGCAAAGAGATCGCGATTGGGGCTTTGAGGTTTCCATACCAGACAATATTTCCTGCGCGCAGGAAGGCCCGGATCTGGCAAAGCCTGTGTCGCAATGGGCGAAGATGGGAATCACTCGCGTCTCTGGAAAAGGTTTTCCGTCCAATGACTTGAGCGCCGACGGCATGATGCTGGTGCCTGCCGGTCGCCATGGCCCGGAATTCGTCGTGACGCCGAATTTCTACGTCATCAAGGAATATAACAACTCCGACCTCTACGCGCTTTTCATCGGCAATCTCGCCGACCGCATCGCCTATGGCGCAGGCCCGTTCCAGTCAGAGTGGGGCAATGTCGGTTCCATGCTGCGCTCCGACGTGCTCGCCATGCAAAAGGCGCTGGTCGCCAAAGGCTATGATGTCGGCAAGGCGGATGGGCTTGCGGGCTTCAAGACCCGCCGTTCATTGGGCGACTGGCAGGCCAAGAACGGATTGAGACCCACCTGCTTCCCGGACGCATCATTGAAGGGGCGCCTGCGTTAGGACGAAAAGTCGTTGGCGGACCTATCTTGTCGCCACATATACAGCGCGTCCGGCAGCTTTTCCTCGCAGCCGGAGCCATCCGTTTCGCTCACTTTGACGAAGCCATTCCGTTCATAGAAGCGAATGGCGCGCTCGTTTTGCTGAAACACCCAGAGACTGAGTTCCGCTTGTCCTTCTTTTGCTTTGTTGAGCAGTTTGGTCCCTGCTCCATGACCGACATATCCGGGCAAGCAATAGAGGTGATCCAGCCACCGATCTCGAAACGCACAGAAGCCAACCAGGGTGCTGTGCTGCACGGCGCACCACACCTCGCTCTGTCTGAGAACGACATTGCCGAAGTATGCGACGTCTTCCTCAATGCTGTTGAGGTCTGGAAGATAGGGCAGAAAGTGTTGACGTGATGCTCGTGACACTTTCGCGATTTGCTCGCACTCTGAGAGATCGGCTCTTCTCAGGATGATTTCAGGATTATCCACCGACAACTCCGAGATTTTCGTAAGCGGGCGCGTCTCAATGCGGATCGATATGGGCCTTGTGGAAAATATCGTCCTGCGGCGGGATGGCCTGCCGTTCGATCATCCGGTGGACGCGGGGGCGGGTCTTGCCTTTGTGCAGCGTTAGAATGCGATCCCAGCTTTCCGCATCGGCCTGGGTTCGCCGGTGGTTGTGGCGGACATATTCGACCCAGGTCGGCACGTGGTAGATTTCCGTCCAGACATCCGGGTTTTCCAAATCCCGCATCAGGCTCCAGTTGCGCGCGCCATCCCGAATGCGGATGCGGCGACGCTCGGCCATGATCGCCATGAACTCTGGCAGATCGGCATCGTCGATCTCGTAATCCACCATGATCGCGATCGGGCCGCTGCGCGGCTTCACATCCAGCCGCAGCGGCGGCTCGACGAAACGGTTCAGCGGATCGAGGTTCAGTGAGGCGAAGGCCGGCATGGTAAGCTTGAAGCCGACGACGACACCAAGCAGCATCAGAACGCAGGAACAGAGAAGCGAGAAGGTGAGCCCGTGGTCTTCCGCAAGCGAACCCCAGAGCCAACTGCCGACGGCGATGCCGCCGAAGGTCAGTGTCTGGTAGAGCGAGAGTGCGCGACCCACCACCCAGCGCGGGGTCGAAAGCTGTACGATCGTGTTGAAGAGCGATAGCGCCAGAACCCAGCTTGCACCCGAGATCGTCAGGAAGATGCTGGTGATGATGGCGTTGGTGCTGATTGCCGTCACACCGGCACTCAGCGCGAATCCGAGAAAGGCGACGCGGACGATCCATTCGCTGCTCAGCATCTCGCGCAGCCGCGCGCTGATCAGCGCGCCACCAATCGCGCCGACGCCGAAGGCACCGAGCATGATACCATAGGTCAACGGACCGCCTTCGACGAGATCGCGCGCCACGAGCGGCATGAGTGCGAGGATGGCACTTGCCGAAAGGCCAAAGAGAAAGCCACGCACCAGCACCTTGCCGATATTGGGCGACATCGCCACATAACGCATGCCGGCGGAAATGGCGGCGAGGAGCTGTTCGCGCGGCAGAGTGGAATTGTTCTTCGGCGGCTGCCATTTGAACAGCGCATAGATCAGCGTGAAGTAGCTGAGCGCATTCACGAGGAAGGCTGCGGCAGCACCCGCCGCCGCAACGATCACGCCGCCAATGGCGGGGCCGACGCTGCGGGTGATGTTGAAGCCGACACTGTTGAGCGTGACGGCTGCGGGCAGGTCTTCCCGGGGCACCATCTCGCCGACCGATGCCTGCCAGGACGGGTTGTTCAGCGCCGTTCCGCAGCCGATCATGAAGGTGAAGAACAGGAGCAGCCAGGGCGTCAGCAGGTCGGCCCAGGCAAAGACCGTCAGCATTATCGAGGCGATCAGCATCAGGAACTGCGCCGAGAGCATGATCCGGCGACGATCGAAGCTGTCGGCAAGCGCACCGGAGATGAGCGAGAACAGCATGATCGGCAGCGAAGTGGAGGCCTGCACCAGCGCGATCATGTTTTCCGAGGTCGAAAGCGCAGTCATCATCCATGCGGCACCCACCGCCTGGATCAGTCCGCCGAAGTTGGACGCGATGCTGGCGAACCAAATGCGCTTGTAGGTCGGGTGCCGGAGTGGCGCGAGTGGCGATTGACGGTCGGGCACGAGCGATCCAATTGATTTCAACTGCTGTTCAGGCAGAAAGTACTATAAAGGTCGATGGTGGTGACACCACCCATTCAAACGCTGCAAAGGTAAAATTGTGGCGGAAAAAATCGAATATTCGGATTTGCGCCGCAAACCTTGCAATTCCGGCCCGAAGGGTTTATATCCCGGTTCAAATTCTTGATCGTCTGATGAAGAGTGGGGTCCCCAAGGCCCCGCTCTTTTTCGTTAGGCGGATTGTCAAACCGGAGCAGATGTTCCGCTTGAGGAAGACCGGAAGAGCATAATGGCAGCAGCCGAACCCAGACTGATAACCGAAACAGGCATCGACCAGCGGATCGCCGAAATCATCGAGCCGATTCTGACCGGAATGGGTTTCGTGCTTGTCAGGGTCCGGCTTTCCAGCCAGAATGGCTCGACACTGCAGATCATGGCCGAGCGTGAAGACGGCACCATGACCGTGCAGGACTGCGAAGCCGTCTCGATGGCCATTTCGCCGGTTCTCGATGTGGAAGATCCCGTCGAAAAGGCGTATCATCTGGAAGTGTCCTCGCCCGGCATCGACCGTCCGATGGTTCGCAAGTCCGATTTCGTTCGCTGGCAGGGACATCTCGTCAAGGTCGAGACCTCGATCCTGGTGGACAACCGCAAGCGCTTTCGCGGCAAGATCGCGGAAGTCGACGCGGACAGCTTCAAGCTTGAACGCGACCAGATCGGTTATGGCGAAGAGCCGGTGGTGACGATCCCGTTCAACACGCTGTCGGATGCCAAGCTGGTTTTGACCGACGACCTTATTCGTGACGCGCTGAAGGCGGACAAGCAGGCCAAGGCCGCTGCTGCCAATCAGAACGAAGAAGCAGACGAAGATTGATTTTTTGAGGGGCCTTTCGGGGCCTTACCCCACGCAAACATGCGACTTACGGAGACAAAAAAATGGCAGTGAGTGCTAACCGGCTTGAGCTTCTGCAGATCGCCGATGCTGTGGCGCGCGAAAAGGTCATCGACCGCGAGATCGTGCTTGCCGCAATGGCCGATGCCATTCAGAAGGCCGCCCGTTCGCGTTACGGTTCCGAAACCAACATCCGCGCCGACATCAACTCCAAGACCGGCGAAATCCGCCTGCAGCGTCTTCTGGAAGTGGTCGAGAAGGCCGAAGATTATTCAACCCAGATCCCGCTGGAACTGGCCCGCGACCGCAACCCGGATGCCAAGCTCGGCGACTTCATTGCCGATCCGCTGCCGCCCATGGATTTTGGCCGGATCGCTGCGCAGTCCGCCAAGCAGGTCATCGTCCAGAAGGTGCGTGAAGCCGAGCGTGATCGTCAGTTCGACGAGTTCAAGGATCGCATCGGCGAAATCATCAACGGCACGGTCAAGCGTGTCGAATATGGCAACGTCATCGTCGATCTCGGCCGCGGTGAGGGCATTATCCGCCGCGACGAAATGATCCCGCGCGAAAACCTGCGCTACGGCGATCGCGTCCGCGCCTATGTCTATGACGTTCGTCGCGAACAGCGTGGCCCGCAGATTTTCCTGTCGCGTACCCATCCGCAGTTCATGGTCAAGCTCTTCACCATGGAAGTGCCGGAAATCTACGACGGCATCATCCAGATCAAGTCGGTTGCCCGTGACCCAGGTTCGCGCGCCAAGATCGCCGTGATTTCCAACGACAGCTCGATCGATCCGGTCGGTGCTTGCGTCGGTATGCGCGGTTCGCGCGTTCAGGCCGTTGTCGGCGAGCTTCAGGGCGAAAAGATCGACATCATTCCGTGGAGCCAGGAGCCTGCAAGCTTCATCGTCAACGCTCTGCAGCCTGCGGAAGTGGCAAAGGTCGTTCTGGATGAAGAGTCCGAGCGTATCGAAGTGGTCGTTCCCGACGAGCAGCTGTCGCTTGCGATTGGCCGCCGCGGTCAGAACGTTCGCCTCGCCTCGCAGCTGACCGGCTGGGATATCGACATCATGACGGAGCAGGAAGAGTCCGAGCGTCGTCAGAAGGAATTCAACGAGCGCACCAACCTCTTCATGGAAGCGCTCGACGTCGACGAAATGGTTGGCCAGGTTCTGGCATCGGAAGGCTTCGCCCAGGTCGAAGAACTGGCCTATGTCGAGCTGGATGAAATCTCCTCGATCGACGGCTTCGACGAAGACACCGCCGTCGAAATCCAGACGCGCGCCAAGGAATATCTCGACCGCGTCGAAGCGGAGATGGATGCCAAGCGCAAGGAACTCGGCGTTGCCGACGAACTGCGCCAGATCGACGGCCTGACATCGCAGATGATGGTGGCTCTTGGCGAAGACGGCATCAAGACGATCGAGGATTTTGCTGGCTGTGCGGCCGACGACCTCGTCGGCTGGACCGAGCGCAAGGATGGCGAAACCAAGAAATTCGACGGCATCTTCTCCAAGCTCGACGTATCGCGCGTGGAAGCGGAGAACATGGTTCTGCAGGCCCGCCTTCTGGCTGGCTGGATCACCGAGGAAGAACTGGCTGCTGAACAGCAGGCTGCCGAGGAGGCGGATACCGCCGTTGAGGAATGATATCGCAGGCGCATGAACCCGATGCCGGCTCCGATGAGGATCTGGCAGAAGGCAACGTCAATGGACGGATGTGCATTGTAACACGACAGAGCGGATCGCCCGATGAGCTGATCCGCTTCGTCGCAGGGCCGGACGGCAGTGTTGTGCCGGACCTGAAACGCCAATTGCCGGGACGCGGTTGCTGGGTAACAGCCGAACGCGCTCTGGTGGAAAAGGCGATCGCAAAGAAGCTCTTCGCGCGCGCCTTGAAAACGGACGTCAAGGCTGGGCCGGATCTCCTGGAGATGCTGGACCGGCTGATGACGCAGCAGGTAACGGGCATGATGACCATGGCGCGCAAGGCGGGCCAGTTCATCAGCGGCGCGATGAAGGTCGATGCGGCCGTCCGTTCGGGGCAGGCGCTGGCTGTCTTCCACGCCACCGATGCTGCCGCCGATGGCGTCCGCAAACTGGATCAGGCTCGCAAGGCCTGGGCACTCGGTACGGGTGCCGACGAAATACCGTCCTTCAAGCTCTTCACCGGGGCCGAAATGGACGAACTAATGGGCCAGAATGCTTTTATCCATGCCTGCGCGCTTGCAGGACAGGCGGGTGAAGGTGTAGTGAAGCGCGCAAAGATGCTCGAGCGATATCGCCATGGCGAAAAAGCTCCAGCGGACATTGGCGCTGCCCGGACGGAACGACAATGACGCGGTTATCGGACAACACCGGCCGCCGCGTTCGGATGCAGCTATTGAAAGACAGGGCCTGATGGTGTCATCCGGCTCTCGTCTGTAGGA
>Ga0308171_1000669_pt1 | contig 63714 bp, 58 predicted proteins | sample PhyGR1_FD_202135 | JGI IMG/M metagenome (GOLD analysis project Ga0308171, IMG submission 202135) | Phyllosphere microbial communities from UC Gill Tract Community Farm, Albany, California, United States - DLSLSG.R1 | ecosystem: Host-associated > Plants > Phyllosphere > Unclassified | place: USA...
AGTCCAGTTTAAGCTTACTGTCTCAGTGTTATCGTAATAATTGGATGTTAGATTGATCTTATTTTCTACAACAGGAGGTGCTGTTACCAACACCTCCGTAATATCATCATTTGAACTGCTACATGAGAATATTGAGAAATAAGCAAATAATACGATTATAGCTTTTTTCATAAAATTTTATATCCCGTCAATAATTTCATTTAAAACAGTACTTGGTCTCATCGCTGAATAAGTTTTATACTTATCAGTTTTGTAATATCCTTCGATATCTTGAGGTTTTCCCTGAGCACCGATTAATTCTGAGTTGATTACTTCTTCATTTTCCTTCATTGCTTGTGCAACCGGAGCAAATTGTTTAGCCAATTCTGCATCAGCAGTTTGGTTTGCCAACGCTTCAGCCCAATACATCGCTAAATAGAAGTGAGAACCTCTGTTATCGATTTGTCCAACTTTTCTTGCCGGAGATTTATCTGTCGCTAAGAATTTAGCATTTGCTTCATCCAATGCATCCGCTAAAACCTGAGATTTTGTATTGTTTTGAGTTTGTGCCAAATGCTCTAAAGAAGCCTGTAAAGCAAGGAATTCACCTAGAGAATCCCATCTTAAATATCCTTCTTCCAAGAATTGTTCAACGTGTTTTGGAGCAGAACCCCCAGCACCAGTTTCAAATAAACCACCGCCGTTCATTAATGGGACGATAGAAAGCATTTTAGCAGAAGTTCCAAGTTCAAGAATTGGGAAAAGATCTGTTAAATAATCTCTCAATACGTTTCCTGAAACAGAGATTGTATCTTTTCCTTCTCTTGCTCTTTGTAGCGTTTCCGTCATTGCATCTTTTACGTCAAGAATCTTAATGTCAAGACCGTTTGTATCGTGATCCGCTAAATATTTCTCAACTTTTTTGATCATTTCTCTGTCGTGCGCTCTTCCTTTATCTAACCAGAAAATAGCAGGTGTATCAGATAATCTTGCTCTGTTTACTGCTAATTTTACCCAGTCCTGAATCGGAGCATCTTTCGTCTGACACATTCTGAAAATATCACCTTTTTCAACTTTTTGAGAAAGAAGAACGTTTCCGTTTTCGTCCTGAACTTCAACTGTTCCTTCAGCAGAAGCCTGGAAAGTTTTGTCGTGAGAACCGTATTCTTCAGCTTTTTGAGCCATCAAACCTACGTTCGGAACAGAACCCATTGTTGTAGGATCTAATTTTCCGTGCGCTTTCATATCATCAATAACTGACTGATAGAAACCTGCATAAGAACGGTCTGGAATAATACAAACAGTATCTTCTTCATTTCCGTCTTTGTTCCACATTTTTCCTCCGCCTCTTACCAAAGCAGCCATAGAAGCATCAACGATAATGTCGGAAGGAACGTGGAAATTTGTAATCCCTTTGTCAGAGTTTACCATTGCCACTCTTGGTCCGTTTTCTAAAGCCTTTTCAATATCAGCTTTAATATCAGCTTCCTGAGCGTTTCCTTTAATTTTATCGAAAAGATCAGCCAAACCGTTGTTTGGATTTACATCTAAAGATTTAAATGTTTCAGCATATTTAGTGAAAACATCCTTGAAGAAAGTCTCAACAATAGCTCCGAATACGATTGGATCAGAAATCTTCATCATCGTAGCCTTAAGGTGAGCAGAAAGAAGTACGTTTCTGTTTTTAGCTTCTTCAATGGCTTCCTGAACAAAAGATTTCAAAGAATTTAAATTCATTACAGAAGAATCGATCACTTCTCCGGCCTGAAGACCAGCGAAATCTTTTAATAAAGTTTCTGCACCATCATTCCCTTTGAAAACGATTTTATATTTTGTGGCATTTTCAAGAGTAGTTGAAGTTTCTGTACCGTAGAAATCTCCACTATTCATGTGAGCAACGTCAGTTTTACTGTCAGAAGCCCAATTTCCCATTCTGTGAGGGTTTGCTTTTGCGTAGTTTTTTACAGCTTTTGGAGCACGTCTGTCAGAATTTCCTTCTCTCAATACAGGGTTTACCGCACTTCCTAGAACTTTAGCATATTTAGCTTTGATTGCTTTTTCTTCATCATTTTTGGGTTCTGCAGGATAATTAGGAACCGCAAATCCTTTTCCTTGTAATTCAGCGATTGCAGCATCTAACTGAGGGGCAGAAGCCGAAATATTGGGTAATTTAATAATGTTTGCATCAGGCTGAGTCGCCAATTGACCCAATTCTGCCAAAGCATCGCCTATTTTTTGATTATCAGTCAAAAACTCAGGGAAGTTGGCTAAAATTCTACCTGCTAAAGAAATATCCGGAACGGCAATTTCAATGTTTGCTGACTTTGTAAACGCTTTTACAATCGGTAAAAACGAGTGTGTTGCCAACATTGGAGCCTCATCCGTAAGGGTGTAATAGATTTTTGATTTGTCTGACATTATAGTGTAATTTATTATTTGATTTTTTTAAGACTCACAAATTTAGTGATTATGATTCTTTTTTCAAGTTATTTTGCATAAAAAAAGAGGCTGCTGCCTCTTTAAATTTATATTTGGGTAATTGTATAAGTTCCCGTTCCGTCAAAATTTACACTAAACTCAATTTTATAATTTTTTGGAGTTGTTGTAGTGTTAGGAATCGTAATTGGTGCTCCATCTATATCAAAATTTCCATCATTTAAATTATCACCTAATTCTTCCTGATTTAATGTAATGAGAAATGTTGGAGAATTACTTGTAACACCATAAACTTGTGTTGAAAATTTATTGGTTGCAACATTATATGTTAAAGGTGTCATTGATGCAGGACCTGAACCAATGAAGTCAATCTGTGGCGTAAAATTTTCTAAAGTTGTAGAATACATTGCCACACTTCCCCAAATAGTTGAATTATAAACTTTTATAGAGTAAAAACCATTTGAAGATGCTGTATAACTGTTTCCATTAGGAATGATTAGATTGTTGGTATCGCTTCCATAAGCTTGTGCAGAGGCATTTTGTGCAGCAATAAATTTCAGCTGTGTGTTTGCCGGAAAATATTTATAACCTTGTTTTCCAGAATTTACGACTCTCAACAGTTCAGCACCAGAAGGATTAAATGAATTGTATGAGCCATAAAGATAAAGATTTAAAGGTAGAGAACTATTGCTGCTTACGGATTGTGGAAGATTAAGTTCTCCGGAATCATTTACATTCAATGTATAATTAGTTCCATTTGGTGAAACTAAAGTAATTCCCTGTCCTGCACCAGTCACAACAGTTTTACTTACCTGAGCATAAGGAACCGTCATCAATTGATTCACTCCAACATTAGTATAATTAGAACCGCCTGCAGGATCCATTTCCACTTTTACAAATTTAGTATTGGTTCCCCAGTTAATTCCTCCGAAATTTCCTGTTATAGCCGTTCCCTGACCGATATTTAAATTTACCAGTCCTTTTGCATTGGTTATTTTATTATGAGTTTCAGTATATAAAACTGTTCCGGTTGCAGAATTTTCCAAAATGCTTATTTTAAGGGAAACGTTTCCATTAGCAATTGGAGCTCCTGATGCATTGAAAGCGATAGTCTGGTAACTGAAAGCCTGCGGAACCTGTGCACTTAATAAGGTGGCAAGAAATAATCCTATAGTAGCGTAAAGTTTTTTCATGAATAGAGTTTTAAGGTTTTTTGATAATTTTAATAGGTTTTAAATCAGAATTTTTGAAAACAATCATATAAATTCCCTGTGGAAGGCTTCTTAAATCCAATTTGTCTGACTCAAGTTTTGTTTTGAAAACAAGTTTGCCCGAAAGGTCATAGATTTCCGCATCTTCGATTTTTGATTTCGAGCTTAATTTTACATAGATAAAATCGGTAGTAGGATTCGGGTAAATTTTTACATTGTCTTTTTCAAGTTCGGCAATACCCAAAACCTGAAGAACAGATTGATAGACAATTCCCATTGTGCCTGAATTTGCCTGATCGGGATCGGTTGGGATCACATAAATTTCTCCGACAGAATGTGAAAAGTTATCTGCAGAAACCGCTCCGGAATTGATATTCCCAATAACAGATTGGGCAAAGCCGAAAAACGGAACTCCAAATAACAAGAGCGTAATTTTTTTTCTCATGTTTATTAATTTTTGGACTGCGAATATAGACAATTTTTTAGTTTAAAAACTGATTGAGAGCGTTAAGTATTTTTATTTCCACTTTAAGATTAATTTAACCTTTACTTGATTGAAAAAACTTAGCATTTTGATTAAATTTGGAAAACTAAAAAAATAATTATTATGTCAACTACAATCACTTTAAAAGGAAACGAAGTACATACAATAGGAACTTTACCTTCAGTAGGAACAACAGTCAAAGATTTTGCATTGGTAGATTCCGGGTTAAATGTAAAGACGTTGGAAAGCTTTGAAGGAAAGAAAAAGGTTTTCAATATTTTCCCAAGTATCGATACTCCGACTTGTGCATCGTCTGCAAGAAAGTTTAATGAAGAAGCTTCTGCACTGGAAAATACTGTAGTAATCAATGTTTCTAAAGATTTGCCTTTTGCATTGGGAAGATTCTGTGCAGCAGAAGGATTGAGTAATGTTGAAACACTTTCAGATTTTAGGGGAACTTTTGGTGATGAATATGAAGTGACAATTACAGATTCTCCAATGAAAGGATTATTGAGCCGTGCGGTGATTGTAACAGACGCTGATAATAAAGTTGTTTATACAGAACAGGTTTCAGAAATTGCAGACGAGCCAAATTACAGCGCTGCTTTGGAATCTCTTAAATAATAATGTTTTCTATATCAAATGAATCATTCTGTTAGTTTAATAGAATGATTTTTTTATTTTTGTAAATAAACGATATAACCATCCTATTGAAAAATAAAACTACATCTTTTATTATAATCTGTTTTCTTTTTTACGGGAATACAGTTTTTAAAGCGCAGGAATCTGTAGGTATTTTAGAACTGAAAAGAAAATTATCTTTAGCAAAAAGCGACAGAGAAAAGGCCAAAATCTATGTTGATCTCGGAAATTTATACGTAGAAAATAAGATAGCTGATAGTGCAATAGCTTATTCTAAATTGGGCTTACCCATTTATGAAAGATTAAACGATACTGAACAGATTGGAAGATCTAATCTTTTTATTGGTGGTTTGTTTCTGGAAAAATTGGATCTTGTAAATAGCGAGAAATATTTAATTGAGGGAGAAAAATATCTTAATAGAACTGAAAATTATGATAAAAGAGCCTGGGCCTATTTTTTACTAGCTACGGTAAATTCAATCAATAAGAAAAATGAAGTTGCCAATGATTATTGCAATCAAATTTTAAATCTTAATAATCAAAAGAAAATTAAAGATAAAAAAGTAGTTTTGGCGGCATATCAAAGGTTGTTTCAAAATAATTTTTTACAAGATAACGCTGTTGATGGCTACAAATCTCTGAATACATACATTGAGTTTACAAAAAGTAATTTCCCAGATTATTTACATGATGCGTATTTTTTCGCAGGAACCTTTTACCTTTCAAATAAAGATTTTAAAAAATCATTAGATTACTATCAGAAAGCACTTGAAATTGGAAAGAAAAATAAAAACGAACAACAAGTTGCGACTTCTAAAATGTTGATAGGCAATATCTACTCTGAAACCAAACAATATGAACAGGCAAAGCCTTTCTTAAATGATGCCAAAAATTACTTTGAAAACCATCAATCGAATGATAATTTGAAGCTTGTTTACTACTATTTTTCTGATATAAATTATAAACAGAAAGATTATACAAATGCTCTGATCTATATTAATAAAGCTTTGAAATTGAGCAAAGAGCAAGATCCAATGTATCGATACTTTACACACCAAAAAGGATTGATTGATTTGAAAACTCTGATTGATGATGCCGATTTTAATCAAGACGTTGCAAAAGTACAGGAACTTCAAAAACTTACAAATAAACAATCTGAAAATTTAGACTATTTTCTGAATTTAAAAACAGTGGTATCTGTTGAAGTTTTTATTCAAAATTACGAGATTCTTCAGGAAGCTTATGAAAAATTGGGAGATTATAAAAAGTCTCTGTTTTATCTGAAAAAGGCAAAAGATAAGAAGGAAGAAACGTACAGTTTGGATAACATGAGAAATCTTTCAGAGATACAGTCAAAAACTGAAATAGCCAACGAAAGAGCAAGAATAAAATTAGAGGAAGAAACCAAAAGAATTCAGCTTCAGAAAGAAATAGAACTAAAAGCACTTCGTTTTGAATACGAAAAAAAACAGGCAGCTGCAAAAACTGAAGAAGAACGAAAAAGGATTGCGCTCGAGGAAGATTTAAAAAGAAAAGAAATTCAGATAAAATTTGATGAAGAGCAAAAAGCCGTTGCATTAAAATACGATCAGGAAAAAAGTATTGCCAAAATCAATCAGGAGAAAAAGGATGCCATTGCCAAAGCTGATTTAGAAAGTTCTAAAACCCAGAAAAACAGGTGGGCTTTCGGAGCTGGTTTGTCGCTTCTTTTATTGGGTTTTGCAGGATATTCGTACAACCAAAAAAGAAAGGATAACAAAAAAATAGCTGAAGAAAAAAAGAAATCAGACGATTTATTACTCAATATTCTTCCTTATGAAGTTGCCGAAGAATTAAAAGAAAAAGGCAAAACCAGCGCAAAACATTTTGATGAAGTTTCGGTTTTGTTTACAGATTTTGTCAATTTTACAGCAAATTCAGAAAGAATTGGTGTTCAGGAAGTTTTGAATGAGCTGAATATTTGCTTTACGGAATTCGACAGAATCATGGAGAAATATAATTTAGAAAAGATAAAAACCATTGGTGATGCTTATTTGGCGGTGAGTGGATTACCGGTTTCCAATGATCAGCACGCAAAAAATGCGGTGAATGCAGGTTTGGAAATTCTTTCTTATATTCAACAGCGCAAAAAGGAGAACCCGGATGCACTCGATATCAGAATCGGAATTCATTCAGGATCTGTGATTGCGGGAATTGTCGGTGTAAAAAAATTCGCTTACGATATTTGGGGTGACACGGTAAATACGGCTGCAAGAATGGAGCAAAACAGTGCTTTGGGAAAACTTAATATTTCCGAAGCGACTCATAAATTAGTGGAAAATGACTTTACTTTTGAATACCGGGGACAAATCGAGACCAAAGGTAAAGGGGCAATGGAAATGTATTTTGTAAATGAAATTTAATTTTATTAATGTGAAAAAAAATCTACTCTTTAAATTTCTACTATCTACATCATTCCTATTGCAAATTTTTTGTTTTGCACAAAATTCTTTTGAAAAACCCAGAGTTTTTACTGAAAAAGAAATTAAAACAGGGGCAAAAATCGATGAAGGCAGTAAATTTTTTGTTGGAGACAATCCTGCTTTTACCTTGCCGCAATTCGATGATTCTTCATGGAAACATGTCAATTTTAATTCTAAAAAAGTGTACTCATGGAATCCCATCAAATTGAGTTCTAAAAATGTTTCTAAAAAAGATCAGATTTATTGGGTTCGCTATTATTTCAAAATAGATTCTACATTGCTGAATCAACCTTTGTGTTTGAATATCAGTCAGCTTGGCGCTTCAGAAATTTATCTGAACGGTAAAAAAATAGAAAGCATTGGAAATATAAAATCGAAAGAGTTTAAGATTAAAAATAAAATTCCAGCATTATTTTCTCTAAACAAAACGGATGTAAATGTTCTGGCGATACGTTTTTTGCCGATTGTTGGGAATAAAAAAAGGACAGTGACTATAAGTACTGTAGCAATAAGCGTAGAGCTCGTTTCTGCTCACAAATTTATTAAAGATAAAGTAGTGTTATGGAAGGATTTTAATTTCTATACTATGCTGATCTGCGGGATATTTGGCGCATTAGGATTTATTCATTTACTGTTGTTTCTTTTTTATAGAAAAGCAATTTATAATCTATATTTCTCTACCTACAATATTTCGATTTCTTTGATGAGCTATCTAACATTGCTTTTTTCTGAAATGAGAAATCCTTTAGATCTTGACTCTTATACCTTCTTTTCATTTCTCGCAGTGATGTTATTCGGCACTTCGCTTACAGGTTTTGTCAATACATTATTTGGAAGAACAAAGAAAAGGCTGAAAGTACTGTTGATTATTTCTGCCTTTATCATGATGCTGTATTATTTTAGTGCTACAACTGCAGCAAGTTTTGCATTTTTTTATATCTTTTTTGTTGCTTTCGAATCTTTTTATTTAATCATCAGAGCGATGATCAGAAGGGAGAAATCGGCTTTTATTGTTGGAGGGGGAGTTTTGGTATTCTTTCTTTTTATTGTGATGGTCATCATTTTTATGTTTTTAAATAAACTGAATACCATTGATATAAGTGAACTTTTCGGAGATGATTTTTTAGGATACGTCTTTATATTTATTCTCATTAGTTTCCCGATTTCAATTTCTGCTTACCTTGGATGGCAGTTCGCATCTACTAATTTAAGTTTGGTAAAACAACTCGATGAGGTCAATCGTCTTTCGGATGTTAATTTAAAACAGGAACAGGAAAAACAGCAGATTCTTCAGGATCAGAATGATCTTCTTGAAAAGCAGGTCTATGAACGCACCTTTGAACTCCAAAAAGAAAAACAGAAAACCGAAAATTTATTATTAAATATTCTTCCCCATGAAGTTGCCGAAGAATTGAAGGAAAATGGAAGTTCAGAAGCCAAGTATTACGATGAAGTTACTGTCTTATTCACTGATTTTGTTAATTTTACGCAAAGTTCGGAGAAAATGGGAGCTGAAAAAATGTTGGTTGAGCTCAACGAATGTTTCACTGCTTTCGATTTAATCATGGAAAAACATGGTTTAGAGAAAATTAAAACCATCGGAGATGCCTATTTAGCAGTTTGTGGATTGCCGCTTAAAAATAAAAATCATGCGCATCAGACGATTTTGGTAGCTTTGGATATTATTGATTTTATCGAAGAACGAAAAAAGACCCATCCGGATGTTTTAGATATCAGAATAGGAATTAATTCAGGTTCTTTGATTGCAGGAATTGTTGGAGTAAAAAAATTCGCTTATGATATTTGGGGTGACACTGTAAATACGGCTGCAAGAATGGAGCAGAAAAGCGAAAAAGGAAAAATAAATATTTCTGAATCGACGTATCAATTAGTAAAAGATGATTTTAATTTTGAATTTCGAGGTAAAATCGAAACCAAAGGTAAAGGCGCAATGGAGATGTATTTTGTGAGTCATTTAAATAAATCTTAAAATTTTGAAAAAAAATATCCTCTTTACATTTTTGATTTTGATGGCATTACAGACATTCTGTTTTGCGCAAAACTCTTTTGAAAAACCTAGAATCTTTACTGAAAAAAATCTGGTAGATGGAGCATTGATTGATGAAGATAGTAAATTTATTGCGGGCGATAATCCTGCATTTGCATTGCGGAACTACGATGATTCTGCCTGGAAATACGGTGATTTCAGTTCTAAAGAAACTTACGATAAAAATCAGGTTTACTGGATTCGCTATTACTTTAAAATAGATTCGGCATCCGTAAATCAATCTTTGTGTTTTGATGTAAAACAAATAGGAGCTTCGGAAATTTACATGAATGGTAAAAAGATTGAGACTATAGGGAAAATTGGGAAAACAGGTTCCAGAGAATTTAGAATAAAAAATGATACTCCTGAATTGTTTTCGTTGGATAATACAGAAGTCAATGTATTGGCGATTCGCTTTCTGCCTATAGTTGGCGGGAAAAAAATGGCGATCAATTACAGTCCTGTAGCATTAGATGTAGAATTGGTATCTGCTAATGTTTTTTTTGAGGACAATATAAAGATGATGCAGCGATTCAACTTTTTATCTATGTTGATTTGTGGTGTTTTTTCTGCACTAGGATTCATACATCTGCTCCTGTTTTTATTTTACAGAAAAGCTATTTATAATCTGTATTTCTCAATATACAACCTCTCTATAGGTTTAATGAGCTATATGGTTCTTTTATTTTATGAAATGAAGGATCCTGAGAGTATAGATTCTTACGGTTTCTTTGCTTTCCTTTCCATGCTGGCTTTTGGAGCATCACTTACAGGTTTTGTCAACACATTATTTGGAAAAAGCAAAATCAGATTGAAAATTTCACTAATTTTTGCAGCACTGCTTCTGATGATTTATTACTTCAGTGCAAAGGTAGCTATCGGTCTGGTTACTTCTTATCTGTTTTTTGTTTGGTTTGAATCTTTATATCTGATTATAAGAGCAATGATAAGAAGAGAAAAATCGGCTTTTATAGTCGGTGGCGGGATTATTACTTTCTTTGCTATCATTATTCTCACCATCATTTTTAATATTTTAGATTCTTTAAATATTGTTATTCCCAAAATGCTTTCAGGAGATACATTTGGAATAGTCGTCTTGATTATTATTTTTGTAAGTTTCCCGATTTCAATTTCTGCTTACCTTGGATGGCATTTTGCATCCACTAATTTAAGTTTGGTAAAACAACTTGACGAAGTAAACAGACTTTCTGATGTTAATTTAAAACAGGAACAGGAAAAACAGCAGATTCTTCAGGATCAGAATGATCTTCTTGAAAAACAGGTCGATGAACGCACCTTTGAACTGCAGAAAGAGAAACAAAAAACCGAAAATTTATTATTAAATATTCTTCCCCATGAAGTTGCTGAAGAATTGAAGGAAAACGGAAGTTCAGAAGCTAAATATTATGATGAAGTAAGCGTTTTATTTACCGATTTTGTTAATTTTACCCAAAGTTCCGAGAAAATGGGCGCTGAAAAAATGTTAGTTGAACTCAACGAATGTTTCACTGCTTTCGATTTAATCATGGAAAAGCACGGCTTGGAAAAAATTAAAACGATAGGAGATGCTTATCTGGCAGTTTGCGGATTGCCGATTAAAAATGAAAATCATGCTTATCAAACAGTTTTGGTAGCTTTAGATATTATTAATTTTATCGAAGAACGAAAAAAGACCCATCCGGATGTCTTGGATATCAGAATAGGAATTAATTCAGGTTCTTTGATTGCAGGAATAGTCGGAGTAAAAAAATTCGCTTATGATATTTGGGGTGATACGGTAAATACAGCCGCAAGAATGGAGCAGAACAGCGAAAAAGGAAAAATAAACATTTCTGAATCAACCTATCAATTGATAAAAGATAAAATTGTCTGCGAATACAGGGGGAAAATACACACCAAAGGAAAAGGAGAGATGGATATGTATTTTGCTTTAGAAACTAAAAAGGATTTATAAAATAATCTAAAACCTTTTCTTTGCGAACGAAAAATATGCAGAAAATAGTTAGAAAAATCTTTGCGCTCTTTGCGTTTAAATAAATAATAACATTCTCTATTTTAAATATGGAATACGAAAAATTAAAAAAAATCATCATCAACAGATTAAAGGAAAACCTTCCTGAACATCTTTCCTATCACAGCGTAATGCATGTGAAAGACGTTATCGATTCTGTAGAAAAAATTGCAACATCTGAACGTGTTAGTGAAGAAGATTTAATGTTGCTAAAAACGGCTGCCTTATTCCATGATACAGGATTTCTGTACGGATCGAAAAACCATGAAGAAAAATCTTGTGAAATTGCAGAAGAATATCTTTCAAATTATGGCTATTCAAACGATCAGACTGAGAAGATAAAAGGAATGATTATGGCAACAAAAATTCCTCAAACTCCGCATAACCATTTAGAGCAGATTTTGGCAGATGCCGATCTGGATTATTTGGGAAGAGATGATTTTTTCGTGATAGGCGATAAATTATTCGAAGAACTTTCAATGTTCGGAATCGTTAATTCTGAGCGTGACTGGAATTTATTGCAGGAAAAATTCTTAGAAAGCCACCATTATTTTACTGAAACTGCTATCAGCAGCAGAAATCAAAAAAAACAGGATAACCTGAATATTATTAAAACAAAATTAAAAAACTACTGATCACTGTTATGAGCTCAGCTTCAACTAAACATGGACCGCTATTTACCGTTTCAGATATTATTTATCTCGTTTTAGGCGTAATTTCTGCAAGTTTTGCCTTAAAATCTTTTCTGGTTCCCAACCATTTTTTAGATGGTGGAGTTACCGGAATTTCACTTTTACTGCACGAAGTGTATCATTGGAATCTGGGAATAGTTTTATTGGTTTTAAATATCCCATTCATCGTTTTGGCATATTTCCAAATCGGAAAACATTTTGCGATTCGAAGTTTTTTGACGATTTTATTAATCATTATAACCATCTATTTCGTTCCTTTTCCGGAAATGACCCACGATAAACTTTTAGTCGCCATGTTCGGTGGATTTTTCATGGGAATCGGAATCGGATTGTCAATGCGTGGTGGCGGAACTTTCGATGGAATGGAAGTTTTAGCATTGCTGACTTTCAAAAAAAGCAGTTTCAGTATCACTGAAATCATTTTAGGAATGAACGTCGTGATTTTCATCATCGCAGCAGTTTTCTTAAAAGTGGAAACGGCTTTGTATGCGATTATGACGTATTTGGTAGCAAGTCAGATTACCAAATATGTGATTGAAGGAATTGAAGCCTACACGGGCGTAACCATCGTTTCCGCAAACAGCGAAGAAATAAAAAAAGCGTTGGTATTAACGATGAATAAAGGAATCACCGTTTACAGAGGTGAGAGAGGTTTTATGAAAGAATCTTTTGAGGAGAGCAGTGATGCAGATATTATTTTCACTATTGTAACCAGACTTGAAGTAAGAAAATTACAGAATATTGTCCGTTCAATAGATCCTAAGGCATTTATTTTTACCCAAACCGTTAGAGAACCTCAGGGCGGAATTGTGAAGGAAATTATTAAACATTAAAATTTTAATAAAATATGCTTAAAGCCTTATGAATTTCAATCATAAGGCTTTAATTTTGTATAACAAACGACCAAAACAATGAAACGCTCCGGAACCGCAACATTACCTCTTCACTACGGCAAAGTACCACCTTGGCTGTATGAGCGTATGTCTATTCTCGGACTTTCCATTGTAGAAGTGATGCTTGCAGATTATGGGAAAAATGAAGTTTTAAGGAGACTTGCAGATCCATTTTGGTTTCAGAGTTTTGGTGCAGTCATGGGGATGGATTGGCATTCTTCAGGAATTACCACTTCTGTGATGGGGGCTTTGAAACGCAGTATTAATCCAAATTCCAAAGAATTAGGAATTTATATTTGTGGTGGAAAAGGCAAATTGTCCAAAGAAACACCAAACGAACTGTTAGTCATTGCCGATAAAACAGGATTGAATGGTAACGAATTGGTTCGGGCAAGTAAACTCTCCGCAAAAGTAGATAATACAGCAATTCAGGATGGTTATCAATTATATCTGCATAATTTTATTGTTTCGGATGAAGGAAATTGGTCGGTTGTTCAGCAGGGAATGAATGATTCAGACGGAACTGCCCGTCGTTATCATTGGCATTCCGAAAATATGGAATCTTTTGTTGATGAGCCACATAAAGGAATTCAAGGGATTAATCGTGGGAATATTCTGAATTTAACAGCCAGTGAGGCGCAGGAAAACCGTAAAGGAATTTTAGATATTTCACATACCAATTCAGAAAAAATTATGCAGGATTTTGCCAATCTAATTTTGCCTAATCATCACGATGTTCGTGCTTCTGATGTTGATTTAAAGAAACTCGGAACACTTTTGTACATGACAAGAGAAAATCAACCCGAAAATTTCGAAGAACTGCTGTTATTGAAAGGAGTAGGACCACGCACTTTACAAAGTCTGGCATTGGTGAGCGAGGTGATTCATGGCGCACCATCCAGATTCAGAGATCCTGCAAGGTTTTCATTCGCTCATGGTGGAAAAGATGGGCATCCGTTTCCAGTTCCCATTACTATTTATGATGAAACAATTTCAATTTTGCAAAAAGGAATTGAAAAATCAAAGCTTGGAAATTCAGATAAATTACAATCTATAAATAAACTTCACACCATTATTGCTGAAGCCGAGAAAAATTTTACTCCGGATTTCGATATTAATGATGTCATCGAAGAAGAAAGGCAAAATTCTTGGCGTTTTGGTGGGAAAACTGTTTTTGGTGATGCGGAAAAACCTGCTCCTTCTAAACCTATTCAGCTCTCTTTGTTTTAGAGCTTATTCTTTGTTGTAAATTAATATTCTACAATTCCCGGAAAAACTTTATTTTTAAAGTCAGTTTTAAATTGACAAAAATGAGTAGTGATGCCTTTCAAATATATCGTGCCTTTCCCTTTTTTATGGAAGAAGAACTTGAAGAAATATTTCAGGCACATGAAAAAGTAGTTTTTCAGAAAGGTGAATTTATCCTGAAAGAAGGAAAAACTGCCAACGAATATTATATTTTGGAGAAAGGGCTGGCTCGTTCTTTTGTCAATGACTTTAACGGAAATGAAGTAACCACGCACTTTTTCGTCGAAAATGAAATCGTTATTGAAGTATCTTCGTTATTTCAGAGAATTCCGACTCAGGAAAATATTGTCTGCATCACCGATTGCGAATTCCGAAAGATGGATTTTGATACTTTCCAGGAGCTTTATCACAAAATCCAAAATCTCAGCGAATGGGGAAGAGCATGGATGTCTCAGCAACTTTTCGTTTATAAGCAACGTTCTGTTGAGATATTTACTCTTTCTGCAACCAAACGTTATCTACATCTTTTAGAACAGAAACCTCATGTGATACAATTTGCTCCTTTGAAGCAAATCGCTTCCTATCTGGGAGTTACCGACACGTCTTTAAGTAGAATCCGTAAAGAATTGGTTTCGCATCCCAAGAAAAATTAAATCTTGCCCTATGGCAAGTTGATTTTCGTTCTGACTTGGTAATTTTGGTTAAAAGTTAACACTAAAAAAAATTACAATATGAAAATCAATCAAATTTATGTGAATCTTCCGGTAAAAGATATTCAGAAAACTAAAGAATTCTGGACGAATATTGGTTTCTCGATCAACGAGCAGATTACTGATGAAAAAGCGGTATGTGTGATGATGAGTGACAATATTCAGGTAATGTTTTTAACTGAAGAATTTTTCCAGACTTTCTCTGAAAGACCCGTTCCGAAAGGTGATACAACTCAGGTTTTGGTTGCTATTGGTTTAGACAGTCGGGACGAGGTTGATCAGTTGGTGAATGCTGCTTTGGCCAATGGAGCTTATCAGCATGAAGAAGCACAGGATCACGGATGGATGTATCAAAATTCTTTCTGGGATATCAACGGACATGGTTGGAATGTCATTTTTGCAGACCCTTCTCAGTTTCCGACAGAATAGTTTAAACATTAATATTACGATGTTTTCTAATAATTCCACTAATATTTTACAAGTGGAACACAAACTCTGTGCGATCAAAAAAATGCGAGAGAAAATAAAAAAACAATCAAATGGATACACCAAAATCAAAAAAATTAGACATCATCATTCCGGCATTTCGAGGTCACAGTCAGAATTTCCTGATGGTTCTCGATGGAATTTCTGAAGACGATGCATTGAAAAGAATTGAAGGCAGAACAAACCATATCATTTGGATGGTTGGGAATTTTCTTGATATGCGTTATGCAATGGGATCCGTTCTCGGACTTCAGGAAGAATTTGAATTTAAAGATTTTTTCTTTCAGGGAAAAGCATTGGATGAAAGTTTAACTTATCCAAGTTTACAAGAATTAAAAAATAGTTTTCATCAAATTTCACCGTTGGTTTACAATAAATTATTGGAAGTCTCTGATGAAGAATTGAACAAAGCTTTTCCGATGGGAATGAACATTGATTTCTTCCCCGAAACAGTTCTGAATTTTATAGGAATGTGCATTGGTAGAGAAGATTATCTAAGCGGACAGATCGGTTTGATGCGTAAAATTCTAGGTTACGAAGGAATGAAATATGATTTTGATAAAGATTTAAAATATTAGAAATGAAACCAGTCGAAAAAGGTTATAAACACGTAAACGGAATCAGGATGTATTATGAAATTTATGGTTCCGGAAAGCCTTTGGTATTGATTCATGGCGGCGGCGGTTCGATTTTATTTGATTTTAAAGAAATCATTTCGAGATTGGAAACTCAATTTCAACTCATCGGAATTGATCTTCAAAATCACGGAATGACTGAACATCGGGAGATTCCTGAAACCTTTGAACAGGATGCTCATGATGTTGCTGCTCTTTTAAAAGAATTAAATATTGAAAAAGCTTCATTCTGGGGTTTCAGTAATGGCGGAAATACGGTGATGCAGGTCGCTCATATTTATCCCGAAATGGTTGAAAAACTGGTTATTGCATCTGCATTTTATAAAAAAAGCGGAATGATGGATGGCTTTTTTGAGAATATGATGGAAGCAACACTGGAATCTATGCCGGAACCATTGAAAATTAATTTCTTAAACTTAAATCCGGACTTTTCAGCACTTGAAAATATGTTTGATAAAGACTGTAAAAGAATGCAGACTTTTGAAGATTGGAGTGAAGGTATTTTAAAAGGAATAAAATCGCCGACTTTGTTTATTTCCGGTGATAAAGACGTGATAAAACCGGAACATATTGTCGAAATGTGGCGTTTGGTAAAAAATTCAGAATTAATGATTCTTCCTGTAACTCATGGCTCTTACATGATGGCTGATTTTAGTGGAAATACAGATGAAAAACTGATTCATTTTACAGTGAATGAAGTCGAAAAGTTTTTGAATAATTAATTTTTGTCATTGAGAATAAACTTGATAACAAGTAAAACTTACAATCTTTGCTGAGTGAAACGTCTTTGTGAACCAAACATATTTTCAAATTTTTCGAAATTAAAAAATTACAAACTAAACCAACCAAAATATTAACAACTAAAAAATAAAATCATGGCTAAATTAAATCCGTACTTAAATTTTGATGGGAAAGCAGAAGAAGCTTTCAATTTTTACAAATCTGTTTTCGGAGGAGAATTCTTAGGTGAAATTCATAAAATGGGAAATGCTCCCGGAACTGAAAATTTATCAGACGAAGAAAAAAACAGAGTGATGCATATTGCGCTTCCGATTGGCGGAGATTTGTTGATGGCATCAGACATTGTTCCAAGTTTCGGGCAGAATCTTACGGTTGGAAATAACAATTATGTTTCTATTTTCCCTGAATCAAGAGATGAAGCCGACAGACTTTTCAAAGGGCTTTCCGATGGTGGAAACGTTGAAATGCCGATTGAAGATCAGTTTTGGGGTGATTATTTCGGAAGTTTTCAAGATAAATATGGAGTTCATTGGATGGTGAACTATAATGAAGAATATACAAAATAATCTTATCTTTAAACTAAATTATAAAAAGGGTAACTGATTTTTGGTTGCCCTTTTCACATCAATAAAAAAAATAGAATTATGGAAAAAATTACTATTGACATTACAATTTTAGCCCCTGTTCAGAAGGTTTGGGATTATTACAACGATCCGGAACATATTACAAAATGGAATTTTGCAGACGATTCATGGCATTGTCCAAGCTCTGAAAATGATTTGAAAGTTGGCGGTAAATTTAAAAACAGAATGGAAGCGAAAGATGGGAGTTTCGGATTTGATTTTGAAGGCATTTATGATGAAGTTATTCCTAATGAAAGAATAAAATATCATTTGGAAGACGGAAGAAACGTAGAAGTAATTTTCAAGATAATTGATGAAAATACAACGAATGTAAAGATCAATTTCGATCCTGAGAAGCAAAATTCAGTACAAATGCAGAGAGACGGCTGGTATGCGATCCTGAATAATTTTCATAAATATGTAGAAAATCATTAATAATCTTTATCATGATCAATTTAGTAATAATGGCGAAATGTTTAAGCTCCATTTGCGCTGTAAGTCATGTTGTGAAAGAGAATAATTTTTTACAGTGAATCATTGCAATTCCGGCAAGAAAAGCGTTGGAAAAAAAGAATATTGATTCACTTGAAAAATTGTCTGATTATTCAGAAGAACAAATTATGCAATTGAAGGATTTTGATAAAAATGCAATGCTAAAGTTGAAAAATCATATGAAGCAAAATTATGTTTCTTTTAAAATTAAATAATCAACTAAATTTAAAATTATGAATAACGATATTTTCCCGTGTCTTTGGTACGATGATAATGCTAAGGAATCAGCAGAATTTTACTGTAAAATTTTCGATGAAAAAATTACCGCAGATACACCTGTTGTGATGAATATAGATCTTTTCGGTCAGAAATTAATGTTGTTGAATGGAGGTCCACATTTTAAGAAAAATGCTTCCGTTTCGTTTATGATAATTTGTGAAACTGAAGATGAGGTTCAGAAATATTGGGATCAGTTATTGAATGGCGGGATGGTCTTAATGCCTTTGGATTCTTATTCTTGGAGTAAAAAATACGGCTGGATTCAGGATAAATATGGAGTAACCTGGCAAATATTCTTAGGCGAAAATCAAACTGGGCAGAAAATTATTCCGACCTTAATGTTTATCCATGAAAACAATGGAAAAGCAATGGAAGCGATGGAATTGTACACAAAAATATTCCCGAATTCTAAAATTGGAAATATTCTGAGATACGGGGATGGAAGTGAAGGTAATCCAACTTCTGAACCTGCTGACAATATTCAACATGCTCATTTTGAAATTGATGGTTATAGTTTCTTCTGTATGGATAATTCTTACGATCATCAATTTGATTTTAATGAAGGAATTTCGATAGTTGTGATGACTGATGATCAGGAGCAGACAGATCATTATTGGAACACGCTGACTTCTGACGGCGGAAGAGAAAGTATGTGCGGATGGCTGAAAGATAAATTTGGTTTCAGCTGGCAGATTGTTCCGAAAAGATTGATTCAATTAATGAGTGATCCGGATCAGGAAAAATCTCAGAAAGTGGTTCAGGAAATGATGAAGATGCAGAAAATTATCATTCAGGATTTACAAAATGCTTATCATTCTTAAGATTTAAAAAACTTTTTGACTTCACATTTTTTCTCTTCGGCTTATTGTTTGTATGATTTAAGAAAAGATTTGCATATGAAAACACAGAACAAGTCAGGATCAAAATCAAAAGTACCTAAAGACGGAATTTTTCCTGAAATTATCCGTAAAAATTATATAGGAAGTAAAAAGCTTCTCAACAAAAAAGCTGTTATTTCTGGCGGCGACAGCGGAATCGGGCAAGCCGTTGCTGTTCATTTTGCCCGTGAAGGGGCAGACATTGCCGTCATTTACAAAGAAAGCGACAAAGATGCTAAAGAAACCCAAAAATTAGTTGAAAAAGAAGGTCGGAAATGTATTCTTTTAAAAGGTGATGTTTCAAAAAAAGCTTTCAGGTCCAAAATTTTAAATACGATCCAAAAAGATTGGAAAACGGTAGATATTCTGGTGAATAACGCCGGAATACAGTTTCCGAAAGATGATATTGAAAATATTTCTGATGATCAAATCCAGACAACTTTCAATGTTAATATTATTTCTATGATTGCGTTAACGAGAGATTTTCTGTCAGTGATGAAAAAAGGCAGCCGCATTATCTGTACAACATCCGTAACCGCCTATCGCGGAAGTGATCATTTGATTGATTATTCTGCCACAAAAGGTGCAATTGCAACATTTGTGCGTTCTATGGCAACCAATATTGCAGAGAAAGGAATTCTGGTAAATGGCGTTGCACCGGGACCGATCTGGACTCCTTTGGTAAAAGAAACCTTCGATGATGTGTCGAATTTTGGGAAAGATAATCCACTGAAAAGAGCAGGACAACCTTCTGAAGTTGCGCCTGCGTACGTTTTTCTGGCTTCGGAAGATTCTAGTTTTATTACCGGAGAAATTATTCATATTAATGGCGGAGATTTTGTAGGAGGATAGTTTTAAATTAATCATTACACAAAATTAAATTTAACATAAACCTTTTTTAGGTTAAAAACCAGCGAAAAAATTCACAGCAATGGAGAAGCTTACATTTAAAATTCAGATTAATGCAGAACCGGAAAAAGTATGGAGTGTTCTTTGGGATGATTTTTCTTTCAGACAATGGACTTCGGCTTTTACCGAGGGATCTTTTTATCAGGGAGTTTTGGAAGAAAACGGGACCATAAAATTTCTGGATCCACAGAATAATGGGATGTTCAGTAAAATTACCAAATTAATTCCAAATCAGGAAATAACATTTTTGCATCTGGGAGAAATCTATAATGGAGTGGAAGCTCCTCAGGATTGGGGAGAAGCGACAGAAAAGTATATTCTTACCGAGCATGAAAATACAACCCGTTTAGAAGTAGAGATTCAGACTTCTGAGGAGTTTAAGAAATTCTTTGAGGAAAAATTTCCCAATGCTTTATCCAATGTAAAACATCTTTCTGAAAATCAACTTTAATTTAGATTAAAACCAACAAATAACATAATATGGAAACTTTATCGTACGAAAAAGTAATCGATGCCCCGAAACAAAAAGTTTGGGATATTCTCTGGGATGCCGAAACGTATAAGGAATGGACTAAATTTTTTAATCCTAAATCTGCTTCTTTTATGAAATCTGACTGGGAAGTAGGTGGGAAAACTTATTTTGTCAATGCTGAAGGCGAGGGAATGGTTTCTACTATCGACAGTCTTGAAGAACCCAATCAGATTATTTTCAAGCATTTGGGAATGGTAGATAAAGATGGAAATGAAGACACCGAAAGTATGGAAATTAAACAATGGAGTGGTTTTTTTGAAAAATATATTCTGATTGATTTCGACGGAAAAACGAAACTTCACGCTGAAGTTCAAATAGAAAAAGAATGGCATGATCATATGAATGAAGGTTTTATAAAAGGTTTGGAAATTGTAAAAGATCTTGCCGAAGAAAATAAAGATGAGTTAAATAGTTTATTCTGATTTTTTTATTTGATTGTTACTAAGTTTGAGATAATTTTGCAGTTAAAATTAAATATGAAATTATTATCAATCCTTTTTATAACTTTTATTCTGGCTTTGTTGGGAACAAAAATTTTCCAGGGAAGCTGGAATTTTTTATTTTCCGGAAATTTGGGAATGGCAGTCTTTATTATATTCACAGGAGTAGCACATTTTAAATTTCAGAAAGGAATGGCGATGATGATTCCTGATTTTATTCCCGCTAAAATGTTTTGGGTATATTTTACCGGAATTCTTGAAATTGCTGCCGGAGTTGGATTAATGATTCCTTCGATTCGTGAGCTGACTTCAATTTTATTAATTATTTTCTTGTTTTTAGTTTTTTTAGCGAATATTAATGCATCAAAGAAAAAAGTGAATCTTTTCAAAGGTGATTATTCGGGTCCGGGAATGAGTTATTTATATAAGGAAAGAATTCTAATGCAGATTATTCTGGTAGTGTGGACCTGGTATTTTGGAGTTTATTTAAATGGATAAAAAAGATTCAGGCGGGAAGCAAAGCTTCCCGCCTGAATCAAACAATTTCAATTTAGCTACTTTTTATTATGCTTCTGCAACATCTTGTTTTCTTTCGAAACCTCTGTGGTGGCACTTTGAAGCAAATTCTTTCTTGAATTTTCCTTTCAGTTCCTGATATTGCTCTTCATTCATTTCTCTGATTTTGTCTGCCAGTCCGAAAGGAGATTTTTCTTTAATTCCGTATTCTTCAAAAATACCTTTTACGAATCTTTTTCTTTGGATAGCTTTTTTAGCGATGATGGCAATTCCTGCCACGGCTAATGCTCCGAGAGCACCTTTTAATACTGAATTTTTCATTTTTTTCAAATTTTAAATTTTACTACTTTGTTTTTTTATAGAGACGAATGAACTATCATTTTACTTTATTACTTCTAAAATTTTTAATTATTCGTTTGTTCTGTTGTTTCTGTTGAAAAATCCTCCGGAACATCTGTCTTTCCAGACTTCTTTGAATTTTTCTCTCTCTTCCGGCGACAAATTCATCATTCTTTCGCGCATCATTTTTTTCTCTTTAAATTCTTTCATTCCTTTTCCAAACTGGAAACCTCCGAAAAGAATTTTACATAAAATCAATATTCCCATTGCCTGCCAGTAGGTGATCGATTTCACTCCTAAAATATCGGGAAGCAGGCAGTTCCACAGTAACATGACGATCCATGTTACGCCTAAAAAAATCAACGGTGGACATAATATTAAAAAAATCCAGCCCTTTTTCTGTTTATGATTCATAATTTCTTTTTTACTAACTATTTAGATCTTCGTATAATTTTCTCAGTCTGTTTCTCAGATGTTTTACAGCATAATTTTTTCGACTGATAATGGTCTTGATATTTTCCCCTTGTTCGTTGGCAATTTCCTGTAGGGTTTTATCATTGAGTTCATTTTCTACGTAGACAATTCTTTGTTTTTCGGGAAGTTCTTCTAAGGCTTCAAATAACTTTTTCCAGATTTCATCCTGAAACATTTTCACTTCCGGACCGGCGCTTTCATCCATCAGCAGAATATCCTTAATGGAAAATTCGCCGTCTTCATCTTCATATACAAAATCTTCAAGATTTTCGGTCTTCTTTTTTCTGTATTTGTCAGTGATTTTATTTGCCGTCACCCGGTATAGCCAGCCGCCAACATTCACAATATCAGAAATATTGGTAAGACTACTGAACTGATACCACACCTCCTGCAGAATATCTTCGGCATCTTCCGTATTTTTCACCTTCGGACGAATATACGACATCAGCTTTCCTCCGTACTTTGAAACGGTTTGCGAGATGATATTTTCCTTCTCCTTCTGTGGCATTGTTATTTTTTCGACAACCTCCATATTGCTATGACGATTGAAAATTTTGTTTTACTTTAATAAATTTAAAATATTTTCTGCGAAATCCAATTTTTCTTTTATTCATAGGATATTTAATTTTCTTATTTTGATAAAGAATGAATTTATACACAATTATATGAGATCCTATTACTGTTTCTTAGAAGCTTTTTCCCGCTATCCACTATATCTTTTGGGTTACGGCTTCCGCTTCGCTCCAGCCGCAACCCAAAAGGATGCCGTTTCTATCGGGGCTAAGGTTGCAGTCATTCTTTTCAACACTAGCCAACCGACAAACACAAATTCCCCTCCACCGGAGGGGTGGCGAAAATTCGGAAGAATTTTTGACGGGGTGGTTTTGAACCGTATTGAATCATTTCAATCGTTACATTTTTATATTAAAATTGCACCCTTTACTAAGTGAAACACCTTTGCAAAAAAAAATATTCTCAAATATTTACAAAAGGCTTTGACGGCTTTGTGTTAAAAAATTCAAGAGTTTCAATAATGAAATCATATAAAGTTAGGCTGAAAAGAGATTGTTTCACTTTGTTCACAATGACAAAAATCCGTATTTTTGCATAGTTCAATGAAAGATTATTACTATTTTCTCGGGATTTCTCACGATGCTTCAGAAGAAGACATCAAAAAATCTTACAGAAAATTGTCCTTAAAATATCATCCTGACAAAAACCCAGACGATGATTTTTTTTCTGATCGTTTTAAAGAAATTCAGGAGGCGTATGAAACGTTGAGTGATAAAAGCCTCAGATATACTTATGATCAGAATTTAGAAAGTCATCAGAAAAGTTTCAGATATAATATTCCACCTTCTATAAAGACTTTTACGGCAAACAAAATTCATGTGAAGAAAGGAGAGGAGATCATCATTAATTGGCAGACACAGAATGCCGATGTCGTAAAGGTGTTACCTTTCGGGTTAGAAAAACCTTATGGAGAAAGAGTTTTTAAGATAACAGAATTCAAGGATGGAAAATTCCAGATTCTTCTTCATGCGACAAATTCACTGTTACACAAAACTGTAGTTCAGGGAATTACTATTACCGAAGTGTTTGAGAGCAATTCAGAAAAATTTAAAGATAAAGCGGAAGAACTATTCAAGTCGCAACCGAGAACTGTTGCAAATCCTTATGGTCGACCAAAAATTATGAAAATAATGGCAGCCGTTTTGTTGATTATTTTGGCGATTTATTTTTTAGTAAAGAACTATAGCAATTAAGCCATTTTTGCTCTTCCCGGGCATTTTTTGCATCTTTTTCCTTTTTTAAACTTCTTGCAACAAGATTTTTTATCGCCACAATACATATTTTCATTATTCAATGCAAATACAGGAGTTAAAGCCGGTACTTTGAAAGGGATAATCGTATTCATGTTGCAAATATATTAATTTAGAATAAATATAATTAATGTTTTTGCAAAAAATGTTACTTTCCTGTTTTTTAACAGTTTATCGCAATTATCAATAAACTAAAATATTGAATTTTTGAAAAATTTAAATTTATATCAACAAATGTGAGTTTTCTAACTAAAATCTTATGTTTTTTTACAAAAATTGAATTTCTGCGGTTAACATTAATTTAATATAAAAGTGAATTTTAACTGTTTTTGTAGTTAAAATGACAATAAAAACCTTTTAATTTTGAAATAGTTAGAGCAGTAATCTGATTTGTTTGTGATTTTAAATTAGTTGCAAAATTTTCTAAAAATGCGTAATTTTACCCATCTTTTTTACAAACAAAATCTAATATAAAAAATGAATACAGAACAGTTTGTGAGCCGTCACATTTCCTTAAATGAAGCCGATAAACAGGCGATGCTGGAAAAAGTTGGCGTTTCAAGTATCGAAGAGCTCATCTCTCAAACCATCCCTTCTTCTATCCGCTTAGAAAAAGATCTTGAAATCTCAGAACCGCTTTCAGAATACGAAATGCTGAATCATTCGAAAGAATTGGCATCGAAAAATACTGATTATACAAGCTATATCGGTTTTGGATATCATAACACATTGCTACCGTCGGCTATTCAAAGGAATATTTTTGAAAATCCGAGTTGGTACACTGCCTATACACCTTATCAGGCGGAAATTGCACAGGGAAGATTGGAAGCTCTTCTTAATTTCCAGACTGTTGTGTGTGATTTGACAGGTTTTGCTTTGGCAAACGCCTCATTGTTGGATGAATCTACAGCGGCTGCGGAAGCAATGCACATGTTCTTCAACAACAGAACAAAAGATCAGAAAAAAGCAGGAGCTAACAAGTTCTTCGTTTCTGATTTAGTTTTACCTCAGACAATTTCAGTATTGAAAACTAAAGCTGAAGGGTTGGAGATAGAAATCGTAGAAGGAGATCACAAAACACATGAGTTTGATGGTTCTTACTACGGAGTTTTATTGCAGTATCCCGGTAAAAACGGAATCGTTTTAGATTATACAGAAGATATTGTAGAATATAAAAAATTAGATCTTCAGGTAGCTGTTGCTTGTGATCCTATGGCTTTGGTTAAATTAAAATCTCCTGCATCAATGGGCGCTGACTGTGCCGTTGGTACTACTCAGAGATTTGGTATTCCATTGGGTTACGGAGGTCCTCACGCAGCATTTTTCTCTTGTAAGGAAGATTATAAAAGAGATATTCCGGGAAGAATTATCGGGGTTTCTCAGGATATGTACGGAAGACGTGCATTGAGAATGGCTTTACAGACAAGAGAGCAACACATTAAGAGAGAAAGAGCAACTTCAAATATCTGTACAGCTCAGGTTCTTTTGGCAGTTATGGCCGGAATGTATGCTGTTTATCACGGTCCGAAAGGATTAAACTACATCGCTGACCAAATTCACTTTAAAGCAAATGCTTTGAAAAACGGTTTGAAAGCTTTAGGGTACCAAACTGTTGAAGAACCAATTTTTGATACGGTAAAAATTACTTTAAACGAAGATGAGAAAGGCAGATTAATGAGAATGATGCTTGATCATAAACTGAACTTAAACTATTTCACAGAAGGCGTTGTAAGTATTGCGATCAACGAAAGTACAACATTGGAAAAATTAAATGTTCTGATGGCTTCTTTCGCTCAGTTTAAAGACAAGCAGACTTTCAAATTAGAAATAAAAGAAGGATACAGCATTCCTGAAGAAAATCTTAGAAAAGACGAAATTCTTACAGAAAGTGTATTCAATAAATATCATACGGAAACAGAATTGATGCGTTACATCAAGCGTCTGGAAAGAAAAGATTTATCGTTGACTCATTCAATGATTTCTTTGGGTTCTTGTACGATGAAACTGAACGCAGCAACGCAAATGTTACCACTTTCTTGGGACAACTGGGGAGCGATTCACCCATTTGTACCGGTTGATCAAGCTGGTGGTTATCAGGAAATGATCCGTGAATTAGAAAAAGATTTAGCTGAAATTACAGGTTTTGCAGGAACTTCTCTTCAGCCAAATTCAGGAGCGCAGGGAGAATATGCAGGATTAATGGTGATCAGAGAATATCACATTTCAAGAGGCGAAGGTCACAGAAATGTAGTATTAATTCCTCAGTCTGCACACGGAACAAACCCGGCTTCTGCTGCAATGGCAGGAATGAAAATTGTTGTTGTTAAAAATCTTGAAAGCGGAGAAATTGATTTCGAAGATTTAAAAGCTAAAACAGAACAACATTCTGAAAACCTTTCTTGTGTAATGATCACATATCCGTCAACATACGGATTCTTTGATGCCAACATCATCGAAATTACAAACTTAATCCACCAACATGGCGGACAGGTTTATATGGATGGTGCCAACATGAATGCTCAGGTAGGATATACAAGTCCTGGAAACATCGGAGCAGACGTTTGTCACTTGAACTTGCACAAAACTTTCGCTATTCCTCACGGAGGTGGAGGTCCTGGAGTTGGTCCAATTTGTGTGGCTAAGCACTTAGTTCCTTTCTTGCCTTCAAATGCAAATATCAGAATTGGAGCTAAAGAAGCTATTGAAGGTATTTCTGCTGCACCTTACGGTTCTGGTTTGATCTTGAATATTTCTTACGCTTACATTAAAATGTTAGGAACTTCGGGATTGAAAAAAGCAACTGAGCATGCGATCTTGAATGCTAACTATTTGAAAGAAATTTTAGCTGAGCATTTCCCGATTTTATATTCAAACGAAAACGGAAAAGTGGCTCACGAATGTATCGTAGATTTCAGACAGTTTAAATCTTTAGGAATTGAAGTTGCTGATGTTGCCAAAAGATTGATGGATTATGGATTCCATGCTCCAACAGTTTCTTTCCCGGTTGCAGGAACATTAATGATTGAGCCGACTGAATCTGAAAGTAAGTCAGAAATCGACCGTTTTGCGGAAGCTTTAATTGCTATCAAACATGAAATTGATGAGATTGCAAACGGTGAAGCTGATGCTACCAACAACGTATTGAAAAATGCTCCTCACACAGAACAATTGGTAATCTCAGATTCTTGGGATAAACCATACAGCAGAGAAAAAGCGGCATACCCGCTAGAGTGGGTGAGAGATCACAAATTCTTTGCTTCTGTTTCAAGAGTTGATGAAGCGTACGGAGACAGAAACTTAGTGTGTACTTGTGAGCCGATTGAAGCTTATATGTAATTAAAAGTTTTTTAAATATAGAAACTCCCTTTCAGTGATGAGAGGGAGTTTTGTTTTTAAATGGAAGAATTATAAACAAACTATTTTTTTAAGGAAAAACAGAAATTATGCTAAGCCATCATTAATTACTTTTAAAATTATTTGCATGATGATGATTTGATGCAGTGTTTACATTTCTGTGCTTTTGGTTTTGGTTGAGTTGAGTGGTGATGTAGTTTTGGATTTGTTCTTCTATATATATTAAGTTTTTGAGTTTAATATAAAAACAAAATCTTTTAATAAGCAATAATTTCAGAATCAAAAATCTCTTTTCTGTTTATTAAGATAGAATCAAAATTTACTTTTTTGAATGACTCATCCCTATTATAATATTCAAATTTATATTTATAGATTTCTATGATTTTTTCTTTAGTTTCCTGATCTTTTTTTTGGAAATATTTATCACATAAACAAAGTGCTAATTTTCGCAATGCATACTCATATTCCCATTGATTTGGAATTGCCTCATAATTAATTTTTCTTTCTTTTTCCTCATCATGAAGAGGATAATTAACCTTACAGCTTTTAAAATGCACTTCTCCGGTGTATTTTTGAGAACAGGAAATTAAAATTAGAGCGATCAAAAAAGTAATAAGAGTTTTCACTTCTAAAATTTCTTTCATAATTGAATTTGATGTTGAGCTTCCAGTTTTTGTATTAAATTTCCTTTCACCACTGTAAAAGCATAATCCTTCGCCTCAGCAAAAGAAACATGATATTTTCGATCAATTTTTCTTAAATCTTCAGGGAATTTTGAAAGTAAATCATCATAAAAAGTATCCAAAAATTCTTTAGAAGGCATTTGGTAATTAATTTTCAACTGAAAACGTCTCAACAAAGCTGTATCAATAATTTCGGGGTGATTTGTTGCGCACAGTAAAAGGGCATTTTCGGGATAATAATCGATCAGCTGGATCAATGTATTCACAAGTCGTCTCATTTCGCCTACATCTTTGTCGTCGCTGCCTCTCGCTTTCCCGATCTGGTCGAGTTCATCAAGAAAAAGTATCGATCTTTCCCGGGAAGCTTTATCGAAAATCATTTTGATATTCTGAGACGTTTCACCAATTCTCGAAGAAACGATATTGCTTAAGTTAAGAATGATGATGTTTTTGCCTAAAGCGTTGGCGATTGCCTTTGCTGTCATGGTTTTTCCGCAACCTGAACTTCCTTGTAGAAGTACTTTATTGTTGACTGGGAGTCCGTATTCCTGCAGTTCTTTGATGTACTTATGTTCTTTAATGAGCTGTACAAATTGTTCCTTATTTTGGGGCTCAAGGAAAACATTATTAAGTGTCACTTGTTCTTTATCCTGAATAATAAGGTCGTACAGATTCATCGTCTATTGAAATTATACGCAAAGATAAAGCTTAAAAATTTAAATATTTGACTGAAGAATAAATTTGAATTTTTCCGGAATGCTATCATCTGAAAAATTTATAAAAAATTCTGTCTGCCACTATTACGCTTAGTTTTTCGAAAATATTCGTCCGAAGAATTTCAATTTCTTTCATCATTCTTTTTGTCTTTAATTTACCTTACTGCGAATAAAAGTATTTTAAAACAAAAAGCCGAAACATGAAGTTCCGGCTTTTTACTGCTTAATTATAATGTAAATGAAAATATTTCCTATGATAAGATTAATCGTAATGATTAAAATTCTAAACAAGTTGTATTACATGTTTTATAAGTTTTCTGGCTAGTTCTTTATTTTCAAAATTAGTTTCCTTCTCTTCTCGCTGTTGCGAAATATGAAGCGAAAACTACTAAACATGTTGCGATTCCGATGTAAGTGATCATTTTATTATATTTTTAGTTATTTGATTATTTATTGCTTATTCTGTATTGCAATATTACAACTTTCAAATGATGTACCAAAACAAATAATTATGATGTATATCAGTGTTTTATAATGTTTTATTTAAGATTTTATATAGATTTAGTTTACATTAATTTAATATAAAATTGAAAATTTATTGATGGTTTTATTGTGTTATGTGTAAAGTTTTATCAATCTCTCAATATTTTTATATTTTGCATTTAAAAGTTGATAATACAAAAAAGAAAAAATGCTCAGCATAATAATATTATTTGTGAGTAAATTAAGTCACTTAATTTTGACATGATGTGTTTTAATGTTAATAAAAATTATCATTATTCAATTTGATGTGAGTTTTCATCTCGTGATTTTATCAGATTTGTAACATCAATTACATCGATAAAATGTATTACAAGACTGTTTTTGGTTATTTTTGCTTTAAAATAAAGAATATGGGAAGAAGTTATTTGTATCTATTGCTGGCGATTATTTTTGAAATTATTGCGACAACTTTCCTGAAGAAATCTGAACAGTTTACGAAATTTCTTCCTTCTATTATTACGGTAATAGGATATATTGTGACCTTCTATCTGCTAAGTCTTACTCTGCGGCAGGTTCCTGTAGGAATTGCTTACGCAATCTGGTCGGGAGTTGGAATTATATTTATTACCATCATCGGGATCGTTGTATTTAAACAAGTTCCCGATTTGCCGGTAATTATAGGAATATTATTAATTGTGATAGGAGTAGTAGTGATTAATTTGTTCTCAAAGATGGGATCTCATTAATTTTTGAATTAAATATAAAGACAGAAGATCATACCTTCGCTTCTATAATATAAAGGAGCGAAAATTATACAAGATTGAAAAATTTGCAAAGCGAAAGTCGAAAAGTGTGTCTTATGTATTTATAATTTATTTTGCTTTGTATTTTCCAAAAGGGTTGTAAGAAACACCGACGTTAAAATAAAAAGAAGTTTTTGGACTGGCTTCGAAGAAATAATTTTTGAAAGATTCATTTTTTTCAAAAATTCTGGCATTAGGAACGGTTCGTATTCCTGTTTTTAAAGTCCCGATAAAACTGCCGATTTTATGTTCGTAAATTGCTCCCGAATTGATTTCCAATTGTCTGAATTCATACTTTTTATCGCTGTCATATATGTAAAATGAAGTATTTTCCATCTCTGAGCCTAATGAAATTCTGCCGTTTTCAGAAACATTCTTTTTGATTAAAACTCTTTTCGGCAGAATAATATCCGCAATCAGTCCATTATCAAATGTATGTTCATAACTGAAAGTCGGAATAATAGGAATCTGAGTTGAAGGATCAATAATTCCCACTAATCCTACCGTCATTTTTGTTTTGGCATTGGCTTTTAAAATCATTGTTCCGGTCACCATGCCACGCATTCTTTCAAAATGTTCATCACTTCCATCGACAGAAAAGCTGGCAGAATAAATGGTCATTTTATTAAAAAGTTTTGAGAAGTATGTAAAGCTCAACGTTTCGGAATGATAATGAAAATAATTGTTTTTTCGATGATCTGAAATTGAATTTTCAGTATTTAAAGATGTATAACGATAGTTGAGAGTAGTACTCAAAACCCATTTTTGAGTTTTAATGAAATTGATATTTGAACTCACTTTCACCTGTGAAAAATGATCGACTTTATTTTCCGGTAAATCTGCACCGTGAAGCTGAGATGAAAATTTGTAAGGCGTGAGTTGAGTAAATTCAACGTTGAAATCTCTTGCTATTGGAAATTTTTCTGCCACATAAGCGGTCACTTTTTGCGGAATGCTGTCTCGTTTCTGGGCGAAAGCAATATTGGAAATCGAAAGAATAGAAGATGTAAGGATTGTTTTGTGTAATATATTCATGGTTATTTTAAGGAAGTAATGAGAGATTGGAAAAAATTGAAAACAAATATTTTATCAAAGAAAATTTCTAAAGCATTTTCAGTAATAAAATCCGAATGTTGGCTGTGAAGCGTTTTAGTATCTTCTTCCACGAAAACAAACCAAAGTTCCTGCAGGTTATTTTCTTTTTTGAAGGTATCAGATTCATAAGGGTTTAAGGCGGAAGAAAATTTTAAATCATAAAATAAAATTCCTTTTTTGATGCCATTTTCTTCAATGATATTTACAGGATTATTCACATAATCAATCACTTTCAGGCTTTGGTTGTAGCACTCTACAAAGTGATGAAGGTCGATTAACTGAATGATTTTTTCTTCCTGCTGAGAATCCGACATATAGAAGCATTCTAAAGTGATTTTTTCGCTGAGTTCCTGAAAAGCGCTTAATTCCATAATGTTTACATTTTATAGCGCAAAGGAATAGAGAAAAGCTCTTCACAACATTTTTTTTATATGAAACGGCAGGTATTTTATACAAAATCCGACGCTTCTGAAATTCGTATAAAAATTAACCGACTTTGTATAATATTATCGGTATTAGCTCCGTTATTACTTATTTTTGTTTAGGATAAAATGAAGATATGAAATACAATTCGCCGGAATTGAAAAATAATTTGCTGATAAATTTTTTGATAGACGACCGATATCGGTTTTTGCGTCATTTGGTATTTTGTATTGGCTTTTTCGGACTTATTTATTTTACCAGATTTTGGAGTTGGTTTGAAGATCCTTACCGTTATTTTGTACTGCTATTTGCATATACGACGTTAATAATCATGGCATATATCAATATATATGTGCTTGTTCCGTATTTCTTTTTCCGAACCTATTATGTTTCTTATTTTATACTGTTGATATTACTCGGAGTAGCCGGAATTAATTTTATCAGTTATTGTTTTAAGAATTATTTTAATGCTTATAACATCAGTCATATTCACAATAATAAAGACGGGGATTTTTATGAAGGGATTATGATGTGCGTTTCTATTATCTTAACGACGACAACGGTAAAACTTCTTCAAAAATGGACAAAAGACAATAAAAGAATCACAGAATTGAGCAGTCTTACACTAAATATGGAATTGAATGAACTGCGAAACCAGATCAATCCGCATTTCTTATTTAATATGTTGAATAACGTAAAAGCATTAATAAGAACCGATCCTGAGGCAGCGACAACGGTAATTATTAAGCTTTCGGAATTTCTAAGATATCAATTGTATGAAAACGGGGAGGAAAAGACTTTATTAACCTCAGAAATAGAGTTTTTATCGAATTTTATTAACCTTGAAAAAATTAGAAGAGAAAATTTTTCCGTTGAAATTCATTCAGAGACCGACAAAAAGATTCTAAACAGCACATTTATTCCGCCCAATCTTTTTACAACTTTTGTGGAAAATGCAATAAAATACAGTGTAAATATCACAGGAAAAGAATCTTATATTAAAATTAATATCAAAATTGAAGACAAAATCCTCCGTTTTACCTGCGTTAATTCTCAGGATTTGCAGTTGTCAGCTTCAGATAAAAAATACAGCGGACTTGGATTAGTAAATATAAAAAGACGACTTGAACTTTTATATGGTAAAACTTATACACTGAATATGCAGTCTTTTGATAATGAATATATTGTAATCTTAAATGTTCCCGTATGAATTGTATTGTTGTAGATGATGAACCCTTGGCAAGAGCAGAAATGCGTTCGCTAATCAATGAAGTGTCAAAATTGGAAATTCTAAGCGAGTTTTCCAATGCTCCGGCAGCTTTGGAATTCCTCAAAACAAACGAAACCGATCTTATTTTTTTGGATATTGAAATGCCTTTGGTAACTGGGTTGGATTTCGCAAAAATGATTCCTAAGCATAGTCTTGTGATTTTTACAACAGCATATTCTCAATATGCATTGAAAAGTTATGAACTTGATGCAGTAGATTATCTATTGAAACCGGTTGACAAAAAAAGACTTGAAAAAGCAATCAGCAAAGCGGTTCTTTATAAACAATTATTATCCAATAATACAGTAAAAAATACGGTAGAATCCAATACAAACGATTTTTTATTAATTAAAGCTGAAAGAAGATATTATAAAACCAATTTTTCTGAGATAAAATTTATCGAAGCATTGAAAGATTATGTTGTTATCCATACTCAAAGTCAAAAACTCATAACCGCAATGAATCTAAAAACTATTCATCAGAAAATTATTTCACCCAAATTTATTAGAGTAAGTAAATCTTATGTAGTGAATACGGATTGTATTGATTCTTTTGATACGCACAGTCTCTACATTGGCGATTCTGAAATTCCGTTGGGGGAAGTGTATAAAAATGCTTTTTTTACAGCGTATTTTGGTGATTCTATGAGTTTGGAATAATTAGATAGCATGAGTAGAGTTTTTCGTTAATATCCATTTTCCATTATTGAAAACAGCTTTAATAAAACCTCCGCCAGAACCGCTTCCGTAATTAATAAAGAACTTTTTATCATCCTTATCTTTCTTGATTTTCCCTAAATATTCTGGAAACATATTTAATCTGTAATCGGATTTTAAATTAAATCTTTCTTTCTCAGGATAAATAAGAACTTTTATGTTTTTTGGATTTATTGTTTGTAAATAATCACAGTCTGAAAAATATCCTTTAAATGAATAATTGTTCTTAGAAAAGTCATAATTTTCGTACTCATCTTCTATAACTTTAGTGTATAAATCAGAGAATTTCGATTTTTCAGATTTATAAAGCGGATTACTATCTGTAAAATCTGAAATTGCATCATTATCTGTATCTGGAGAATTAGGATTCAGTAGAATTAAATTTTCAAATAAGTCATTAAAACGATCATTGTCACTGTCTTTTTTTACAATATCAAGATTGATTTCAAAAAACAATTGGTCTTTTACAGCTTCGATGGGCGGTCCAAAAGGATATCCCCAATTTTTAATAATCCTGATAAAGCTTCCATAAGCCAAAAGCTTATTTTCCAAGATGAATTTTTCAGGTTGTTTATTGTTAAAATAAGTGAATTTGCTTAATCCTAAATAATAAGCATTAGGAATATTGTTTTTCACTTCAAGGAACCAATATCCAAATTGGTTTTCACCGATTCCGTACGTAATATTATTTTCTTTTTGAATATTTTTATAATAAAACTGCTCCCCAAAATTTTTTATTAAATCTGAAAATCTAATGTTATATTCTTTCATTATTTTCTTCCATTCATTTTCATCATGTTCTGACATTGATTTTCTATCATCATCAAATTCTTCTTCATAGGTTTTCAGATCTTTATTAATATTGAACTTTACATGAGAAGGATTTGCCTTTAATATTTCTTCAAGGTTGTCAATTTTGAATTCTTGATATTTAAAATCTTTTTCTTTATCATTTTCAAAACAGTTTCTTTCCGTATCATTTTGCTGACAGGATAATAGAGAAATAAGAATAAGAGATGAATAAAATAGTTTCATGAAAATAGTTTTTTAATATAATTTCTGGTCATTTTCACAGAAAAAGCTTGTCCGTTTTCCATGACCTGTATCTTTTTTTATAATTTCTGCACCACATTTCGGACAGTTTTTTTGATGATAAACCTGAAAATGCTTTTTCAGAACATTCGCTTTTTTCCATTTTTTGAAATCGAAACTGTAATTTCTTGCTTCCTCAATTAATTCTTCAAGTTTTTTTGAAGGTAAGTTTCCAATAATACTTTCCGGATGAATTTTTATTCTGAATAAAGCCTCATTCTTAATAATATTACCCACTCCGGAGAAAATATCCTGATCCATCAGTGCGTCACAAACCATCATTTTAGGATTAGAATGTAATTTTTCTTCAGTTTTTTCTACGCTCCATTTATCGCTCATCACGTCAGCTTCCCAATCTATTTTTGACAAAAATTTAGAATCTACAAGTTTTACATTGCAGGTATAAAAATACATTCCCCCATCATTAAAAGCTAATCCTAAACGTAAATTATCTTTTTGATCTTTTTTCTCAAATAAACTGTAAGAACCGAACATGAGTAAATGAATTCTGATATTTACAGTATCAAAAATAAGGTAAGTCTGTTTGCCGAAAGTTTTTATTTCTCTCAAAATTTCATTTTTAATTCCAGACGGATCTTTAATGGAATTTCCTTCGACTTCAATTACTTTCTGACCCACAAATTTTTGCAGATCTTCTTTCATAAGAACAATGGTAGGACCTTCAGGCATAGCTTTATTTTTTAATAAAAATTCAAATATTATTCCGTAAAAAATAAAATTTGAAGTAATTTTGAAAAATGATGAACTTAAACCAGATTTTCACCAATCAGCGTACAGGAAACAATCCACAGACAAAGGCTTCAAGAACAGATTTTCAGAGAGATTTTGACAGAATTATTTTTTCATCGGCTTTCCGCAGACTGCAAAATAAAACGCAGGTTTTTCCACTTCCGGGAAGTGTTTTTGTGCATAATCGTTTGACGCATTCGCTGGAGGTTTCTTCGGTTGGGAGAAGTTTGGGGAGTGTTATCGGAGAATTTATTCATGATCAGTTTAAAAATGATTTAACGGAAGATTCCAGAAATTTTTATCTTCATAATTTAGGAAATGTAATTGCAGCGGGTTGTCTTTGTCATGATGTAGGAAATCCTGCGTTCGGACATTCAGGTGAGGATGCAATTGCCAGTTATTTTGAACGAAATGAGAATGAAATAAAGTCTAAATTCAATGAAAAAGAGTGGGCAGATTTGGTGAATTTTGAAGGAAATGCCAATGCAATCAGAGTGTTGGCACAACAGCAGCAAGGCAAAGATGCGGGCGGAATTCAGTTGACATTTGCGACGTTGGCAAGTATTGCTAAATATCCATGTGAGGCAATTGCCAGGGATAAATCAATTCTTCACAGAAAAAAGTTCGGGTTTTTTCAAAATGAAAAGGATATTTTTCTTGAAATCGCAAAAGGAACAAATTTAATTTCAGAAAATGAAGAACCTCATATTTTCAAAAGACATCCATTCGTTTGGCTGGTTGAGGCGGCAGACGATATTTGCTATAATATTATTGACATGGAAGATGCTCACCGATTGGGAATTGTTTCCACGGCTGACTGCGAAAACCTGTTCTTTGAACTCGTAAAATCTGAAACGGATGATATTAAAAGGGTAAAGGATAAATTGGTGTCAATTGGTAATGACAACGAAAAAATTTCTTATTTAAGAGCAAAAGTGATTAATGCGTTAATCAATAAATCTCTTGAAATGTATAAACAAAACTTTGAAACCATTCTGGAAGGAAAATTAGATAAAGCTTTCCTTGATATGTATAAGTCTGAAAATGCTGCATTAAAGGAAATTGAAAAATTCTCTATTGCAAAAATTTATAATCATAAAGCCGTTGTAGAGATCGAAAATGCAGGTTATAACGTTATGTATGAGTTGCTGGATCACTTTATTCCTTCAATTTTAAAGTCGAAAGACACTAGAAAATCATATGATAAAATGGCATTAAAGCTCCTTCCGCAGCAGTTTATATATGAAGACGGAACCGATTATCAAAAAGTTTTAGGTGTCATCGATTTTGTTTCCGGAATGACGGATAATTATGCTACCGATCTTTACAGAAAAATCAAAGGAATCGACATCGGAATGACGGTGTAATTTCTATTTATTATAGGTCGTAAAGTTATTCTGGTGCCTTTTCTGTCTTAATTCCTGAGAACTTCTGTTTTCTGATAAGTAATTCAAAAAATAATTTAAAGTCTGAAATTAAAGACCAAATCGGGTATTTAAAAGTTGCGGGTGTATTTTTTTCGATAATTGCATGGCTCAACCAGGCAAATCCATAACCGAAAATAGGAACATACCATAGAAAACGCTCTTTACCGGAATAAATTACATATCCTACAACAAAAAAGACTAAAAGTGTTCCAAGGAAATGAAAAATTCTTGTTCCCATTTTACTGTGTTCAGTAAGGTAAAACTGATAAAATTCTTTAAATGTTTTTATTCTTTCAGACATGGCATTTTTAGTTTAAACTTTAAAGAAATAAGCAATAATTCCGCCAATTTTATCATGAAATAAAAAAGGCAAAACTGTGATGTACAATTTTGCCTTTTAAGTTTTTATTTATCTTAAATTTAGATTTTTCTCAATTTACTGTTTTTATATCCGTAGAAGAAATAAATGACTAAACCTATCGCAAACCAAAGTCCGAACCAGAACCAGTTGTCATGGCTCATTCCGGTAAGAAGGTATAGACATGAACTTAACCCGATTAACGGAATTAATGAAAGATTTTTAACGAAAGTCCAAATAGAAAGAATTAAATTAACCAAGATGAAGAAGAAAATAGATGCTCTGAATTCACCTTCTTTAGGATCGTCCCATTTCATTAAATTATCAAAAAATTCAGGCTGCCAGAAGTAAAAGAAAACCAATCCGCCAATGATAATTACCGGGAAAATAAATTTTCCGTTGATATATGGTAAATGGAATCTTCCTCTGATTTTCTCTTTTGGAGGAAGCATTAAAACTCCTGCACAAACCAGTACGAAGGCAAAAATAGTTCCGATACTTGTGAAATCTAAGATGAAAGATTTGTCTGTAAACAAAATAGGAATTCCTACAACAATACCTGTAACAATCGTTGCAAATGCGGGTGTTTTGTATTTCGGATGTACGGTCTGGAATTTTTTAGGCATCAAACCATCACGGCTCATTGCGTACCAGATTCTCGGCTGACCCATCTGGAAAACCAATAATACAGTTGTAATGGCAACAATAGCGATGAATGATACTGTTAATTCCATCCAGGCAACGTTGGCATTTCCTTTTTCAAAAATAAATGAAAGCGGATCTCCAACACCATCAAACTTCTTGTAATCAACCATTCCTGTTAATACTAAAGTTAATGCGATGTAGATTACGGTACACAGAACCAAAGAGATAATCATTCCTTTGGGCAATGTTTTTTGAGGGTCTTTAGTTTCTTCAGAAAGAACGCTTAACGCATCAAAACCGATATAGGCAAAGAAAACTCCTGAAACGGCACTCATTACACCTACAAAACCATTAGGCATGAAGGATGGTGTTCCTGTTTCAGGGCTTATTGGAGTCCAGTTTTCTGTATTAATATAAGAGAATCCCACCAAAATAACCAAAACAATAACGGCTAATTTTAAGATCACCAATGAGTTATTGAAATTCTTACTTTCTTTAACCCCAACATAACACAACCAGGTAATTAAACCATTGATGACCAAAGCCGGGAGGTCAAAAATAACCTTTAAACTTCCTAATAATGGAGCTGTTTGCCAGGCATTTAGTAATTCTTTGTTCTCCGATCCATTCATGAAAGCTTTCTTAGCTTCGGTGTAACTACACGTAAGATAATCAGGGATATGCATTCCTAAACGATGCAGAAAACTGGTGAAATAATCTGACCATGAAAAGGCAACATATATATTTCCGAAAGAATATTCCATAATCAAAGCCCAGCCGATAATCCAGGCAATTAATTCTCCGAAACTGGCGTATGCATAAGTATAAGCCGAACCAGCTGTAGGAATTCTACTGGCAAATTCTGCGTAGCACAATGCTGTAAAACCGCAGGCAAAACCGCAGATCAAATATAGTAAAATAACACCGGGACCGCCTCTGAAAACGGCTTCTCCCAAACTGCTGAAACTTCCTGCTCCTATAATCGCCGCAATACCAAAAAAAACGATATCCCAAACACCCAAAACCCTTGCTAAATCGGTGGATGTATCTGTTTCTGAATAGTTTTTCCTTCTAAAAAGTTGATTCATTCAATTCTATATTTGATTTCGAAAAAAGCAAATGTAATTATTTCTGAGAAATAATTAAGGAAATCTTAAAATTTCTTACGGGAAAGTTAACAACTATTAAAAAAGATTGTAGTTATCAACAATATGTTAAAACGCTTGTATATGCAATATCTTTTCGATATTTTCGTTGATGAAATGTGGATAAAACCCACTTTAAGTTTAAAATATATGACCCTGATTCTGAGGTTAAAACATTTTAAAATTTGATATTAATGAGATCAAAAAAAATACTTTTAGCGGCGGCTGTGTTTTATTTCGGGATTTCCGAGGCACAACAGTCTCAATACTTTACACAACAGGAAAATTACAGATTCAATCTGGCTGAGAATCTTTATCAGACTAAAATATACAACGCTTCCCAATACGAATATGCGAGACAATATTTTTATAATCAAAATTTGTCGAGATCGAGAAAAGAGGCGGCTCAGTTTTTTGATAACATCATTGGAGTGATTCTTCAGAAAAATCATGCGGAAGAAGGATTAACTGCTTTCATGAAAGAATATCCGAATTCAGCATATTTTGCTCAGGCAAATCTTCCGTTGGCAGATTATTATCTGGCTAAAAAAGATTTCGAGAAAGCTTTGGAAACGTTGAAAAAAGTAAACCAATATCAACTTTCAAAAGAAGAAAATACACAGTATATTCTGAAATTAGGATATGCTAAATTCATGATGGGTGATTCTAAAGGTGCTACAGATGCGTTGGAAGAAGCCTACAAAACGGCAGACAATACTCAAAAAGGAGATATTGCTTATATGTTGGGACATTTGTATTATTCTAACAGACAGAATGATAAAGCGTTTCAGTATTTTGATTCTGTAAAAGACCAGCCGAAATATTCTAAGTTGGTTCGCCCTTACTACGTTCAGATGTATTATAATGATAAGGATTATGACAAGGCAATTTCTGAAGGAACGGCGTTGTTGAATGAAGATATTTCAGATGCTTATAAAGCGGAAGTTCACAAAATCATCGGTGAAAGCTATTTCATGAAAAATGATTACACTTCGGCATATCCTCATTTGAAAGATTATCTGAGTGTTCAGCAAAATCCGTCTGAAAACGATTTGTATGAAATGGGATTCGTTGCAGCCCAGCTTAAAAAATATGATGAAGCGGTTTCATATTATAATCAATTGTTGAACAGCAATTCTGCCTTAGCTCAGAACGCCTATTACCAACTTGGAAATGCTTATCTGGCGGTTGGAAAAAAGCAGGAAGCTTTATCAGCTTTCCGTTCGTCTTATCAGATGAATTACGATCCGAAGGTGAAAAAACTGGCGCACGAACAATACGCAAAATTGAGTTACGACATCGGTAACCCGTTTGAAAGTGCTTCAACAGTAATTCAGAAATACATTAATGAAAATCAGAATGCGGGCAATGCTTCCGAAATGAGATCTCTCTTGGTGAAATCTTATCTGTATTCAGGAAATTATAAGGAAACGCTAAATGCGATCGACAGATTACAGAATTCAACACCGGAAATTGATAAAATAGATCAGGAAGTTTCTTATTTATTGGGAACGGAAGAATTCAACAAAGGAAATTACGATGAAGCGGAACAGTATTTCTTAAGAAGTTTAGGCTTTAATATCAATAAAGAATTCAATAACAGAGCACTGTATTGGTTGGGGCAGGTATATTATCAGAAAGGAAACTATCCGTCTGCGATTGCTCGTTATGAAAAATTGTTGACCGAAACTTTTCCTGAAAAGCAGCAATTGCCTTATGATTTGGGATATGCTTATTTTAAATCTAAAAAATTCGATCAGGCGGAAACGTATTTCAAACAGTATCTGACGAATCCGAAATCTGAGTTTAAAAATGATGCAGAACTTCGTTTGGCAGATATTAATTATGCCAATAACAATCTGAACGAAGCGATTGCCATTTACGATAAAAACGAAGATGCAACGGATTATACTTTATACCAGAAAGCGATGGCGTTAGGATTTAAAGGAGATACGCAGGCAAAAATTACCAACTTAAAAAATCTTTTATCGAAATATCCGGGGTCTGATTATTATGACGATGCTCAGTACGAAATAGGAACGGCTTATGCGGCACAGGATGATTTTTCGAATTCGAATGATTTCTTTAATAAAGTCATTAAAACTTCGTCTGATAAGGATTTGGTAGCGAATGCTTCGATTTACAGAGCTCAGAATTATATCGATCAGAATCAAAGCGATAAGGCTCTATCCGAATTGAGAAATCTTGGTGATCAGTATAAAAATACAGCTTACGCAGAAAAAATAGTTCAGGCTGCAAAACCAATTTTCACGAAAAACGGTGATGTTGCAGGATATGAAAGTTTTGCTAAAAATATCGGTGTCAATGTAGATGCTGCGGAAATTGATGAAATTAATTTATCAACGGCTAAGCAATATTTCATTAAGAAAGATTATAAAAATGCAATTTCTTATTACGAGAAATATTTAACGCAAAATCCGACTGGAGAAGGACTTTATCAGGCGAAATATGAGCTTGGAGAAAGTTATTATCAGACAAAAAATACAACAAAAGCATTGTTGGTTTTACAGGATGTTGCCAATGTTCAGAACGATTACCAGGACGACGCGCAGACCCGTTTAGCACAAATTTATATTGCACAGGGAGATAATGCGGAAGCCAGAAAGTATTTGGAAAATATCAAAAACTCGTCTGATATAAGCGTTAAAAACTACGCCAATGTAGAATTGATGAAGTTGTATGCCGATGAAAAGAATTTCTCTCAAGCTGAGAAATTAGCAGATGCGGTAATTGCGAATAATAAAAATTCTGTTGCAGTTATTGAAACGGCAAAAGTAATCAAGGCAAGAAGTCTGATGAATTCAGGAAAAGATAAAGATGCGCAGACGGCTTACGCTTCTCTTGAAAAGTCTTCCAATACATCGGTTGCTGCAGAAGCATTGTATGCAAAAGCTTTTTATCAGAATAAAGGGAAAGCCTTTAAATCTTCTAATGAAACGATCTTCAAACTGGCAAATAATTATGCTTCCGAAGAATATTGGGGTGCAAAAGCGCTGGTGCTGATGGCGAAGAATTATGTGGGCTTAAAAGATAATTATCAGGCAAGTTACACTTGTGACCAGATCATTGAAAATTATAAAGATTTCCCTGAAATTGTAGCTGAAGCAAAAGAGGTTAAGAAGTCGATTAAAAAGTAAAAAGCGTACTAATGTATTACCGTAGAAAGTACTATGATTTGAAATCATTAATATTTTTTACTCAAATGCTTAAATACAAAAAGTAATGAACAAAAGAATTCAATTATTATCCATCATATTTTTAGGGTTTTCGTCGGTTGCGTTTTCCCAGATCAAAGAAGAAAAACTGATTCTTAATAAAAAAAGAGAACCGGAAGTAAAAAAGATCGAAAAAAAGAAAACTTCTGTGGAAACTATTAAAAATTATCCACCGGAAGAAAAATCTCAAAATCCTGTACAATATACCATTACAGATGTTCCTGCGGTTTCGGATTTCAAAACTTCAACGATTCAGGGACAGGATGTAACTCCGAAATTTGAAGGATCGGCTCAGAACAATTATCTGCAATTCGGAATGGGGAATTACGGGAAGATATTAGGAGATATGAACATTTCAAAAACACTCCAAAATAAGCTTGAAGTAGGAGCGGACGTACATTTTCTTTCAACTCAGGGTTTGAAAAAAGAATACGATTGGGATTCTAAACAGAGTTCAACAACATTAGGTGCTTTTTTAAACTCTTACGGAGACAAAGGAAAGTTTAATCTAAATGCCGAATATGGCTTAAACAGCTACAATTATTACGGTATTTATGCGTTGCAGCCAGGTGATGTAGACTTGGATCAAAGAGTGAATCAGTTTAAAGTAAATGGATATTATGATTTCTATTCCAATGAAATTTTGAATGATGTAAGAGTAAAATCTTCGTTTCTGAAAGATCATTTTGATGCTAAAGAAAATCAGGTTTCTATATTGGCCAATTTATCTAAACATGCTGTAGAAATTGGTAAATCAGGAATTAACTTAAATGCAGATCTTGGAATTGGTTTAGAAGCCGTAAAGAGTGAATTTGCGATCAGGGATAAAAATACGTCAGACTTTGTTAATATGAGTTTGGCTCCTCAGGTAACATTCAGAAAAGGAGAATCTTATTTGATGTTGGGTTCATCATTTGCATTTTTGAATTCAAAGAATAAAAACGATTTGATGATAGAGCAAATGAAAAATAATAAAACGTATTGGTTTCCAAAAGCTGAGTTTCAGTATGCTGCAGCTCAGGAATTCAAGTTTTATGGTGGAGTTGAGGGAGGTTTAAAATTAAATACCTATTCAGATTTATTACAGCAAAATCCATTCATTGTTTCTGATCAGTATTTAAGACCAACTGAAACAAAATATCATTTCTACGCAGGTTTAAGAGGTGATATTGATGAAACTTTTAAATACGATGTTTCGGCAGGATACGGAAAAATGAAAGATATTATGTTCTTCAAAGCAAACAGTATCTTCGACAACAATTTTACCTTAAACCGTTCTGCCTATAATTTCGCCAATACTTTCTCTGCAATCTATGATGATGGAAATGTGAGTGATATTAAAGGAAGCTTGCAATATTTTCCGTTAGCGAATTTAGTATTAGATACTGAGGTCAAATTTACCAAATTTGACTTAAAAAACTACGAGGATATATATAATGTTCCATTGTTGACGGCAAGTCTTGGTGCAAAATATACCATGTTAGATCAAAAATTATTACTGGGTTTTAAAGGTATTTTTGCCAGCGACAGGACAACGAATTCGTTTATGATTGAGGGAGTTGGAAGTCCCATGATGTACCAATCTACCGAGGATACAAATGACAAAGTGGGAGGGTATGCAGATTTAAATCTTTCTGCAGAGTATAAAATTCATAAAAATTTCAGTATTTTCGCACTCGGAAACAATCTTCTGAGCTCAAAATATCAAACGTACAAAGGATATAAAGTTCTTGGTGCACAGATTTTGGGAGGTGTGAAGATTACATTTTAACATGAGTGATGAGTAATCGCAATAAGTAATAATTACCGATTACTCATTACTTATAAATTATGGCTTCGTAGTTCAACTGGATAGAATATCGGATTTCGGCTCCGAGGGTTGGGGGTTCGAACCCCTCCGAAGTCACTCTAAGGGAAAAATCATTTTATTAGTGGTTTTTCCTTTTTTATTTCTAAGATGTTGTTAATTTGTTTTGAATATGCTGATTTACCTTTCAGAATTAAGCGTAAAACCTTTTTTTAAGATACGAAAAAAGAGCGCACTATTTATGATTATCAATAATAAATTCTAAATTTCTTCAAAATCATTTCTGAATTTTGCATTTGATTCTAAATTGTTCAAAGCCTTGTTTAATGGAAGATTCAATTGTATCTAATTAGATTCATAACTTATCAAGGTTTCTTTTGCACTAATTTAAAATCATTCTTAACAAAAGAAGTTATAATTTTAATAGAGTGAAAAAGCTTATTTCCATATCGTTATTGATCCTGTTTTTGGTCTCTACAACCGAGCTCTATCAGCTTTTGAAAATCCCGCAACTTATTGAACATTATTTTGAACATAAGGATCTCAATTCGGAAATGACACCTACCGCATTTCTTAAAACCCACTATGACCATCCTGTAAAAGACGGCGATTACGGTAAAGACCAAAAATTACCGTTTATTATTCATGCAAAACCGTTGACTTTGCTTTTTACATTGGATAAAGGGTTGCAGATTGATTCCCAGCAAGTATTATTTGTAAATATTATTTCTCATAAAATGCCTTCAACGGACGAAGACCATTGTTTCAAAGGTTTCTTAAATTCCGTCTGGGAACCGCCAAGATTTTCTTTTTCTTAAATCAGGCAAGCAATTGATTTACAATCTGTAAATCATCAATTTAACATTTTTTACATATCATTAATTTTAAAATAATGAAAACACTATTTTCAGCCATATTGATGGTTGTCTTCGCTGTTGGCATTCATGCGCAAAGCCGTCTGGAGAATGCAAAAAAAACAGCTTCAGAAAACAAAGAGCTTATTTTGCTTAATTTTTCCGGTTCAGACTGGTGTATTCCGTGTATCAAACTTCATAAAAATATTATCGAAACGGATGAATTTAAAAAGCTGGAAACCGAAAATGTTGTTGTTTACATCAATGCAGATTTTCCGAGAAACAAGAAGAATCAGCTCTCTGCAGAACTGAAAAAGGAAAATGCCGCTCTAGCCGATCAATACAACCAAAAAGGACTGTTTCCTTATACAATTTTATTAAATTCTGACGGCAAAATCCTCAAAAGTTGGGAAGGTTTGCCATCGGAAAACGCTTTGGCTTTCAGTAAAGAAATCAGAGATATAAAAGACAATCAAAAACCTTAAAGTATGTTGAGAGAATTCAAAAGACCTCAAAAATTAATGGGGAACGCTTTTGAAATTACCGTTGTAAGCGATGATGAAAATTCAGCAAATCTGCACATCGATGCTGCGATTGACGAAATCCGGAGAATCGAAAAGCTTCTGACCACTTTCAGCGACGAAAGCCAGACCAATCTCATCAACCAAAATGCAGGAATACAACCAGTAAAAGTAGATTGGGAAATCTTTGATTTGATTGAAAGAAGTCTTAGAATCAGTAAAATAACTGATGGCTATTTCGATATATCTTATGGCGGAATTGACAAGAGTTTCTGGAATTTTGATAAGGAAATGAAAGAACTCCCAAATCCTGAATTGATTAAGCGACATCTGAAACTCGTTAATTATCAGAATATTATTCTTAACCAAGATAATCAAACTGTTTTCCTGAAAGAAGAAGGAATGCGAATCGGTTTTGGCGGAATCGGGAAAGGATATGCTGCGGAAATGGCTAAACAGGTATTGCAGAAATGTGGTGTACATTCGGGAATTGTGAATGCTTCCGGCGATTTAACAACTTGGGGAACTCAGATGAATGGAAAATCGTGGACGGTAGGAATTGCCGATCCCGATAATTCCAGACAGCCATTTTCCTATATGAACATAACAGATATGGCGGTTGCAACTTCCGGAAATTATGAAAAATTTGTCATGATCAACGGTAAAAAATATTCTCATACCATTAATCCGAAAACCGGAATGCCTGTTTTGGGCGTGAAAAGTGTGACGGTTTTTTGTCCGAACGCAGAAATTGCCGATGCGATGGCAACTCCTGTAAGTATTATGGGAATTGATGCCGCATTGAATATGATTAATCAAATTAACCATCTCGAATGCATCATTATCGATGATAAAAACAACATCCATTCTTCTCAAAACATCAATTTAAAATGACTCTATTTTAAAGAGTTAAAAAGAAATTCAAACAAATGAAAGATCTAATCAAAACAGCAATAATAGTCTTTTCTGTAACTTTAATTGCATCCTTGCAATCTTGCGTAACGGTAAAAGAATACGAAAAAAATAAATTAAACGATGCCGAAATGGCACTAGGAAACAGAACAATTGAAAAAACAGAACTGAGCTTCCAGTCTTACAGAGAAGGTTCTTCTGGAGCAAATGCCGGGAAAGTTGGTGGCGGTTGTGGCTGTAATTAAGAATAAGTAACGGTAAAATTTAATAAAAATGAAAAAAATAATCATAAGTATCGTTGCTCTTTTCGGAATTTTCAATGCCAAAGGTCAGGAAAATACAGCCAATCAAGAACCAAAGAAACTGACTTTTGATGAAGCCAATCTGGTTTCCAGTTACTATAAACAGGATGGAAACAACTCTGCGGTAACAGGTGGAATCGGAACTGAGAAATTATCTGATGTTTCCAATACCATTGATGTGACAATGGTGAAATATGATAAGAATGACAGAAAAAATAAATTCGGAGTTAGTGTTGGGATAGACCATTACACTTCTGCATCTTCGGATATGATTGATTTGAAGGCGAATTCATCAGCTTCCCACGCCGACAACAGAATTTATCCGGCTTTGAGTTGGAGTCGTGAGAACGCAGAAAAAGGAACAACTTTGATGGCAGGCGTTTCCACTTCTTTTGAGTACGATTATCAGTCATACAGTGCCAATATCGGATTTTCCCAAAAAACCAAAAACAGAATGGGCGAATTTACCGCCAAGTTCCAAGCGTATATGGATCAAGTAAAGATGATTGCACCGATTGAATTGAGAACTGCGGACAACGAAGGAACCAGCGGAAGAAATACCTATGCGCTTTCTTTGGCATATTCTCAAATCATCAATCAGAATTTTCAGGTTGAACTTTTGGGTGATGCTGTTCAGCAAACCGGTTATTTGAGTTTGCCGTTTCACAGGGTTTATTTTAAAGATAATTCGGTTCATCAGGAAGCTTTGCCAGATAAACGTTTTAAAATTCCATTGGGTGTGAGAGCCAATTATTTCTTTGGTGACAAAGTGATTCTGAGAGCATATTATCGATATTATACCGATGATTGGGGCTTGAAATCTAATACCTTCAGTCTGGAAACCCCTGTGAAAATTTCGCCTTTTGTTTCGGTAAGTCCTTTTTACAGATATTATTCTCAGACCTCGGCAAAATATTTTGCGCCTTATCAAGAGCACACAGCTTTTGATGATTTTTATACGAGCAATTATGATTTGTCTAAATTCAGTAGCAATTTTTACGGAGCAGGAATTAGAATCAATCCTAAAAATGGATTGTTTGGCATTTCAAGGCTCAATATGGTAGAAATCCGGTATGGACATTATACAAAATCAATTGGGATGAAGTCTGATATTATTTCATTAAATTTAAGATTTAAATAAAATCATTTTAATTTTGACTTGTTAAATTCTTAGCAAGTCAAAATTTTATTAAAAACTAAAAGCTATGCATCATCAACTGGAAAAACATTACGTCAACAGAGTCGGTTGGCTTCGTGCCGCTGTTTTGGGAGCAAACGACGGATTATTATCTACCACAAGTATTGTGATTGGCGTTGCAGCAGCAAATCCTGAGAGAAATACCATTATTCTCGCCGCTTTAGCCGGAATGATTGCCGGAGCAATGTCTATGGCTGCAGGAGAATATGTTTCCGTAAGTTCGCAGGAAGATACTGAAAAAGCAGATTTGTTGAGAGAAAAACGCGAACTCGAAGAAATGCCGGAAATCGAACTGAAAGAATTGGCAAAAATCTATGAAAAACGTGGTGTAAGCAAAGAAACGGCTTTAAAAGTTGCCACAGAATTGACCGAACATGATGCTCTGGCAGCTCACGCCCACGATGAATTGGGAATTAATGAGATTACGCAGGCAAAACCTTTGCAGGCGGCGTTTGCATCATTTGGCTCGTTTGCTTTGGGAGCAATATTACCTTTTACAGTTTCTCTTTTAGCTCCGATAAAAGAAATGGTTTATTTCCAATATGGATTTTCGATTGTTTTTCTGATGATTTTGGGTGCTATTTCTGCAAAAACAGGCGGTTCAAAAATAGGAATTGCGGTGTTGAGAATCTGTTTCTGGGGAACCGTAGCGATGGGAGTTACTGCATTGATTGGACATTTGTTTGGTACAACGGTTTCATAGTTTTCGACAACTGCTTTTCTGATAATTGACTTTAAAATTCACATTTGTTATAAATTACTTATGTCTTAAAATATCAGCTATATTCAGAAATTAATTTAAAAATGAACGTTGTTCAAAAAATATTTATACATTTGTATCATAAATTTATTCATGAGTATAAGCGAAAGAAAACAGAAAGAAAAAGAAACCTTGCGTTTGCTCATTCTAAACGGAGCAAAGAAACTTTTTGTAGAAAAGGGTATAGAACATACTACGATCAGAAATATAGCTGACGAGATTAGCTATAGTGTGGGTACGGTCTATGTCTATTTTAAAGATAAAAATGCAATCTTTCACGATTTACATTCGATAGGTTTTCAGGAATTGGGTGGATATTTTAAAGATTTAATAAGTGAAGAAGATCCGATGCTTCGGCTTCGAAAAATGGGATTTGTCTATATGAAGTTTGCCATGGAAAATTCTGAGATGTATGATTTAATGTTCACTCTGAAAGCACCAATGGAATATCTGGAATCACAGAAAAATCAACTTTGGTCGGAGGGAAATAACACGTTTGGTTATGTTAAAAAAACAGTAGAGGATTGTATGCTTAAAGGACATTTCAAAGATAATAATTCAGAGGCATTGTCTTTTATGATCTGGAGTTTGGTGCACGGTATGTGCTGTCTTGAAATTCGTCAGAGAACCAAAGGTGTTAAATTCAGCAGTCCGGATACAATCATGTCAGAAGGTTACAACGAATATTTAAAAATATTAGAAAAACTGTAAAGTTTTTTTGTTCAATAAAATGAACAATGTTCAAATAATAAACAATGTATATAATAATGAAAAAATTATCATCACTGGTTTTGATGTGCATCGGGTTTCTCGGGTATTCTCAAAACCATCTAGACCGGTATATAGAAATGGGTCTGGAAAATAACGAGGTCATCAAGCAGAAGAATTTCGACATCAACAAAAGTCTTTATGCCCTTAAAGAAGCGCAGTCATTGTTTTCACCGAATGTTATGTTCGTAACCAATTACACGATTGCAGATGGGGGTAGGACGATTGATATTCCTATCGGAGATATGCTCAACCCGGTATACAGTACCTTAAATCAAATTACCAATTCCAATGCTTTTCCGCAATTGCAGAATCAGTCGGTGTTGATCAATCCTAATAATTTCTATGATGTAAAGCTTCACACCACGATGCCTCTCTTAAATTATGAGATTATTTACAACAAAAAGATCAAGGCCCAACAAACGACAATACAAAAGATCGAATTGGAAATCTATCGGCGTGAACTTGTGAAGGATATAAAAATCGCCTATTATAAATATTTGCAGTCTGTGGAAGGCATCAGAATCTATGAAAATGCATTGTCCATCGTCAAAGAAAATCAAAGGGTCAACAAATCTCTTTTTAAGAATGAAAAGATCAACCGAACAGCAGTTCTGAGAAGCGATAATGAGGTTACAAGAATTGAGGCAAATCTTGAAACTGCTAAAAATACAAGTAAAAACGCCAGATCTTATTTTAATTTTCTTCTCAATCAGAAACTGGATTCAGAGATCGAAGTTGATGAAAATATGGAATTGCCTGCTGAACTCATTGTTGAAAATACCGCCAATAGGGAAGAGTTGAAACAATTAGGGCAGGCGAAAGAGATCAATGAAAATGTGTATCAGTTAACAAGATCGAATTGGTTTCCCAAATTAAGTGGTTTTGCAGACCTCGGTTTTCAGGATTTTGATTTCATGGTTGATAAAGGTTCACGCTATTATTTTGCAGGTATAAGTTTGGAATGGAACATCTTCTCAGGCAATAAGAACAAATTCAAACTGAAGCAGGTGGATGAAGACAGAAAAAAGATTGATTCCCAAATCGACAATGTGAAACAGCAGTTACTGCTACAATATGAAGTCTCTCAAAATAATCTGAGATCTGCTTTAGAGCAGTATGAGTCAGATTTCAAGCAGAAAGAGACAGCAAAAAAGTATAACGGAGATGTTACCAAACTCTACAAAGAAGGGATGGCGATCTACATCGAGCTGCTGGATGCCCAGAATCAGGTGGTCAATACTCAGCTTAACGCCAATATTTCTCTATACAACTCCTGGATTGCCTTTGCCGAGCTGGAAAGAGCCAATGCCTCATTTAATTTTAACAAATAAAATAATAACTATAATGAATAAATCGATAACAATATCACTCCTGTCTCTTTTCCTGATTTCGTCCTGCAAGGAGGAAAAAAAAGAGGCAAAACCATTTGAAAATGCTGAAGTGATTCCAATTAAAACTGCATCTGTAGGTTCATTGGCACTTGCAGGAAATATTAATGCGTCCGGATTAGTAACCACAGAGAACGAAACAACCTATTCCTTCAAGATTGGTGGGGTAGTAAGCGGAGTTTTTGTTGAGGAAGGCCAGTTTTTCAGAAAAGGTCAGTTGCTAGCTACTTTGGACGAAACAGAAATCCGCGCCGGACTGAATCAATCAGATTTGAATGTTCAAAAAAATGAACGGGATTACAGACGTGCTACCAATTTATACAAAGACAGCGTGTACACTTTGGAGCAGGTTCAGAACACCAGAACAGGACTTGACATTGCACGCAAACAGAAAGATGCCGTTGCATTTAACGTAAAATATTCAAAAATATATGCGACTGCCGACGGTTTTGTTGCTCAGAAGGTAGCAAATAAGGGCGAAATTGTTGGTCCGGGTTCTCCCGTTTTGATCATTAATGAGACTTCTCATAACAACAATTATCTTTTGAAAGGCGGTTTGACAGACACCGAATGGGCATCTGTAAAAATCGGACAAAAAGCATCAGTAACCTTAGATAGTTATCCCGGAAAAACGTTTGATGCGTTTGTCTTCAGAAAATCACAGGCAGCAGATAGAGCACTCGGTTCTTTCCAGGTTGAGCTTAAACTGATGATGAATGACAGTAAACCTGCCGTTGGGATGTTCGGAAAAGCAGAAATTAAAACTGACCATTCGGAAGATTTTATGATGGTTCCTTACAATTCATTAATTGAAGCGGACGGCAACAAGGCATTTGTTTTTGTAATCGAAAACAATAAGGTAAAAAAGAGACCGATAACGATTGCCAGATTTGAAAATGATAAGGTATATGTTCAGGATGGACTACAAAAAAATGATAAGATTGTCATTTCAAACAGTGCTTACCTGAACGAGCAGTCAACCATTAAAATTATTAAGTAAGAACCGATGAAAATTACAAATTTTGCCGTTAAAAACTACCAGTTTACGCTGATTATATTTCTTTTGGTCGCAGTTGTCGGATTTTTGACGCTGTTCACAATGCCGAGGTCAGAAGACCCGTCAACACATCCGCCACAATATCTCATTACCGTAATTTATCCCGGAACAAGCCCGAAAGATATGGAGGAGCAGGTCGTAAAACCTATCGAAAACAAAATCTATGGACTGGAGAATATCGATAAGATTCTCACAACCGTTGAAGATGGCGTTGCGGCCTTTCAGGTTAAATTCAAATATGGCGTCGATGTCGATAATAAATATCAGGAAATTTCAACCGAGATCAATGCATTAAAAAACAGTGAGCTTCCGAAGGATATCTATCAGATAAAGACAGAAAAAATATCGTCTTCCGATGTAAAGATTCTGCAGGTAGCATTGGTTTCAGAAAATGCTTCAGAGAAAAACCTTCGTGACGAGGCATATAAACTTAAAACCAAACTTGAAAAGATCACGAATCTGAAAAATGTCATCTATTCAGGAACTCCTGAACAGGAAATCAGAGTAGACCTCAAGCTGGATAAGCTTGCTCAATTGGGAATACCTTTAAATGTTGTGATGGGAAGTTTGCAAAGCGAGGCTGCGGACATTCCAGGCGGAAGTATTGATATGGGAAACAAAGTGTTCAATGTGAAAACCAGCGGAAAATTCAAAAACGATCAGGATGTTGCCAATACGGTGATCTACAATGCCAACGGAAAGATTGTCTATATGAAAGATGTTGCAGAGGTCGGTTACAAATCTCAAACGGTAGACCACATTACCAGAATCAATGGACATCGCTGCGTTTTGGTAAGTGCAGGAATGAAGGATAATGTAAATATTACTGATGTTCAGAAACAATTTGAACCTATTCTGGAATCGTTTTCAAAAGATCTTCCTGAGAATATTAAACTGGTTAAAAACTTCGATCAGGCGAATATGGTTTCACAGCGTCTGGGGCATTTAGGTTTTGATTTTGGATTGGCGATTGTTTTGGTAATTATTACATTATTACCCTTAGGTTCACGCGCTTCAATTATAGTAATGATCTCTATTCCATTGTCTTTGGCGTTAGGATTAATTGTGATGAATGCACTAGGATTTTCATTAAATCAGCTAAGTATTGTAGGATTGGTGGTAGCATTAGGCTTGCTGGTCGATGACAGTATCGTTGTGGTTGAGAATATTGAACGTTGGCTTCGTGAAGGGCATTCCAAAAAAGAGGCAGTTCTGAAAGGTACCAAACAGATCGGTTTGGCAGTTGTGGGCTGTACAGCGACATTGATCATTGCGTTTTTACCATTGGCATTCCTTCCGGATATCGCCGGAGAATTCATCAGAAGTCTTCCGATGGCGGTAATTACAAGTGTTTTGGCTTCAATGGTGGTTGCGTTGACTTTGGTTCCTTTCTTAGGAAGTCGATTTTTGAAAACGCACGAGCACGAAGGAGGAAATATTTTCCTTCAGTATCTGCAGAAATTCCTTACGAACAATTACAAGAGAATTATGCCGAAAGCTTTGAAATATCCTAAAATTACCATCGGGATTTCAGTGGGATTGAGTGCATTGGCATTTGTTCTATTCAGTTTTACGGGGTTTAAGCTGTTCCCGACTTCTGAAAAACCGATGTTCTTAATTAATATTAAAACGCCACTTCAATCCAATATTTCGGAAAGTGACCGTGTGGCAAAGATTGTTGAATCTGAATTAAAAAATCATAAGGAAATTGCCTATTATACCACGAATGTCGGTAAGGGAAATCCACAGATCTATTACAACGTTCATCCACAGGATAGAAAACCGGATTTTGCCCAGATCTTCGTCCAGCTGGATGACGAGGCCAAGCCTGCTACGAAGACTGAACTGATTGAAACCTTACGGGAGAAATTCAAAACGATGCCTTATGCCAAAGTAGAAGTAAAGGATTTTGAGCAGGGAACGCCAATCGAGGCGAATATTGTCGTAAGGCTTTTCGGTGAAGACCCTGCTGTTCTGAGACGGTTGTCTTCCCAGGTTGAAAATATCCTGAGAAAGCAGGAAGGAACAGTGTACATCAACAATGAACTGAATACCTACAAAACCGATGTTAAGGTTAAGATCAACAAAGAAAAAGCCAGAATATTGGGAGTACTGACAAGTGAAGTGGACAAGGTCATCCGTCTTGCGGTGGCAGGATTGCCTGTCGGAGATTATATTGATGACCGTGGCGATGCCAGAGTGGTGACATTGACTTTGCCAAGAGAAAAATTCTCCAATCTGGATGCCTTGAAAAATCTTTATGTCAATAATGTTCAGGGAGCCCCGATCGCATTGAATCAGATCGCAACAGTTACTTTTGAAACTTCGCCGACAGCAATCAATCATTTCAACAAATCGAGATTTGCTAAAGTAACCGCAATGTCGGCAAAAGGATACTATGCGAATGATCTGTTGGTAGATATTATTCCGCAATTAGATAAACTGAAGATGCCACAAGGTTATTCCTACAAGTTGGCCGGAGAAAAAGAATCGGAGGGCGATGCTTTGGGAGGGAATTTTCTTTCAGTTATTATCCTAAGTACATTTTTATTTGTGGCAGTTTTGCTTCTTCAATTCAAAACATTTAAAGGAATTATTATCGTGCTGTCGATCATTCCATTGGGAATATTGGGTGGTGTTATTTTACTGTTAATTAATGGAAGCCCGATGTCATTAGTTGCCATCATCGGTTTTATCGGCTTGTCAGGAATTCAGGTTAAAAATTCGCTGCTTCTGGTGGATTTTACCAACCAGCTCAGAATGGAAGGAAAGTCGATTGATGAAGCGATTGCTATTGCTGGAGAAACTCGTTTCTTGCCAGTAGTGTTGACCTCTATTACAGCAATTTGTGGGCTTATTCCATTAGCCTTAAACTCAAATCCATTAATTGCACCTTTAGCTATTGTACTGATCGGAGGACTCATCAGTTCAACGATTCTATCAAGGATTGTCACACCGGTAATGTATAAGCTTATTCCTCCAAGTCTGAATATTGAAAATGAAGACGAAGAAAATTAGAATTAATCATCAAAATTTAAATAAAATGGGAGAATACATCTTACTTACCGGCGCATCATCCGGCATCGGCTATCATATGGCGATTCAGCTTGCCGAAAATGGGAAAAATCTGATATTGGTCGCAAGAAGCAAGGAAAAACTGAAAAAATTGCAGAAAGAATTAATATCAATTTACAAAGTCGATGTTCATTATATTGTAAAAGACCTTTCTGTTGTCTCTAATGCCATTTTATTGTACAATGAAGTTAAAGACAAAGATCTGATAGTTTCGGGATTGGTCAATAATGCAGGAGTAGGAACTTATGGCGAATTTACCAAAACTTCTTTGCAAGAAGAGTTGAAAATGATCGACCTGAATATTTCGAGTCTTGTGGCACTCAATAAACTCTTTGTGAAAGATATGGTCGCAAGGAAATCAGGAAGGATAATGAACATAGCTTCGTTGATGGCATTTCTACCTTTTCCTTACTATTCGGTTTATTCAGCGACAAAAAGTTTCGTTCTGGCATTTACCGAAACACTGGCTTCGGAGCTGGAAGGAACAGGAGTGGTAGTTACGGCGCTGTGTCCGGGACCGATTGATACCGGATTTTACAACGAGGAAATGCTTAAAGTCAATATGATGAAGACGAATAAACCTGTCCATCCTGAAGTTGTAGCTAAAGCTGGTGTGAAACTTTTACTAAATGGCAAAGGCAAAAAAATAGTCGGTTCGATGAATTGGTTTCTTTCTAATCTTCCAAGAATTACGCCTGACGTTTTGATGATGAAAATTAAAAGAAAACTTTCGAGTCAGCATTCGTAAAATGTAAAATAAGGATATGAAATTGCATATTAAATTACCGACATCCATTTAATCAAAATATAAAATACTGAAATATTTTACAATATTATATTTTGCACAATATAAATTTATGTGTAAATTTGTATAACAATTTAAAAAACGCTAATAATTGAAACATTAGGAAGCTAACCAACTGAAAAAAGGTGGAAGAAATGGAATGTTACAAGTTAGCGGAGTTATGATCTTCAAGCAAGAATACCAAAAGGATTGGTCAGTATGATTAAACTGGATAAACTGATTAATGGCTAAAGTGAGCATTGGAAAATGGAGGATTTGGATTGGCAGTAGAATTGTATGTTAATATCCCGAACGTAAATTCTAATTGAGAAATCATATCAGATCTGTCTTTATTCCAATACCAATGGAGAATTGAAGTAAAACTTACCGTTTAAAATAATTAATACTAAAAATTAACACTAAATATAAACAAAATGAAAGTACTATTTGTAGTAACATCCCACGATGAATTGGGAAATACAGGTCATAAAACAGGATTTTGGGTTGAAGAATTTGCAGCTCCATATTACTCATTTAAAGATGCAGGATTCGAAGTAGTAGTTGCTACTCCAAAAGGTGGACAGGCACCGATTGACCCTAACAGTGAAGTTCCTGATGCACAAACTCCTGCAACAGAACGTTATTATATAGATGAGGAAGTTCAAAATATTATTGCCAATACAGAAAAATTGAGTGATCAGAAGGCCGGTGATTTCGATGCCGTTTTTTATCCGGGTGGTCACGGACCGCTTTGGGATTTGGCAAATGACAAGGATTCTCAGCAATTGATTCTTGATTTTTATAACAGTGAAAAACCTGTAGGTGCGGTATGTCATGCACCAGGTGTCTTCAAAAATGTGACATTGGATAATGGAGAACCGTTTGTAAAAGGTAAAAACGTAACAGGTTTTTCAAACACAGAGGAAGCCGCAGTTCAATTGACTGACGTAGTTCCATTCTTAGTTGAAGATGAATTAAAAAAGTCGGGTGGTCATTATACAAAAACCGATGATTGGGGAGTTCATGTTGTAGAAGATGGACTTTTGATTACAGGACAGAATCCTGCATCTTCAGAAAGTGTCGCTGAAAAGCTTATCACACTTTTAAAGAAATAAAAATAATCACTTAAAGGCAGTTTTTACTGCCTTTAAAATTTAATACAGATGGAAGATTATTTAAAATTAGATAAACAGCTGTGCTTTTCTCTATACGTTTTGCATCGGGAAATTATGCAGCAATATCGCCCTATTTTGGATGATATAGGTTTAACGTATCCACAGTATATCACATTAATGGCTTTATGGGAAAATGATGGGCTGACTGTTAACCAATTAGGAGATAAATTAAAATTGGACAATGGAACTTTAACCCCGTTATTAAAGCGTTTGGAAGCTAAAAATCTTCTTACCCGTACCCGAAGAAAAAGCGACGAACGTGTTGTAGAAATCAATTTGACAAATGAAGGAGAGAAATTGAAAGAAAAAGCAGCTTGTGTTCCGAGTCAAATATTAACTGCACTGAATCTTAATTTAGATGATATGCATGCTCTAAAAACTTTATCCGATAAGGTATTTGATGGAGCGCAAAAAATATAAGAAATGACAACAGAAATTCAAAACAGAATAAAAGAAGTATTCGAAAAGCAAAAAGAATTTTTCGCAACTCAACAAACTAAAGAAATAGCATTTCGTAAAAAACAGTTACAAAATTTCCGAAACATATTTGCTGGTTATACTGATGCAATTTGTGAGGCTGTAAATATCGATTTAGGAAAAAGCAGAGCAGAAGCTGAATATGTGGAAGTACAAATCGTGCTGGATGAGCTGGATGATATGATTAAAAATATGGAAGAATGGGCGAAACCGACTTTTGTAGCATCAAAACCTCATTCTTCAGGAGCTGAAGTTATCAGCAAATATATTTACGAACCTTATGGGGTAAATTATATTATTGGACCTTTCAATTATCCTGTACAGCTCACTTTCAGTCCTTTAATTGGGGCATTAATGGCGGGAAATACAGCGATTATTAAACCTTCTGAAAATACTCCGCACGTTGCAGAAGTTATTGAGAAGATTGTAACTGAAGCTTTTGACGAAAAATATGTAACCGTTTTTCAAGGTGCTATTGAAGAAAATACTTATTTATTAAGTCTTCCTTTCGACTATATCTTCTTTACCGGAAGTCCGAATGTAGGTAAAATTGTAATGAAAGCTGCTGCAGAACAATTGATTCCTTTAACTTTAGAGTTAGGAGGAAAATCTCCAACGATTGTACATCACGATGCAGATTTAGAGAAAACAGTTCAGAGAATTTCTGCAGGTAAATGGATTAATTGCGGACAAACCTGTGTTGCTCCGGATTATATTTATGTTCATGAATCGGTTAAAGATGCTTTAATTGATCAATTTAAATCTTACTTGAAAGCGACTTACAACGATGAATCATTAGGAAAGATTGGAAAAATAGTAAGTCAGCATCAGATAAAGAATTTAGCCGGATATTTAGAAGATGCTACTGAAAAAGTAGTTTATGGCGGAAATTATGATTTGGAAACACGTCATTTTGAAGCAACATTAATGTCGGATGTCAATTGGAATGATGCGGTGATGCAACAGGAAATATTCGGTCCGGTTTTACCGATTTTAACGTACAGCAATATCGACGAAGCGTTAAAAGAAATCAACAACAGACCAAAACCTTTGGCATTGTATGTATTTTCTGAAGATCAAAATTTTGCGGATGATGTGATTGCAAGAACAACCAGCGGAGATGCGGAAATCAACAGCACATTAATTCATGTAGGATCTCATTTTCTGCCATTTGGTGGGGTGGGAACTTCAGGAATGGGAAAATACCACGGAAAATTTAGTTTGGAAAATTTCAGTCACCAAAGATCGATTTTGCAAGTGAAGTAAGCAGAATATGATAATTTGCTTTAATAATTCCGCAGAAAAAGTTAAACTTCAAAAATACAAACAGCTGCAAATAGAAAAAACACTGAAGAAGGATCTTCAGTGTTTTTTTAATATAGAGTAACGTGTTGTGCATTTTGAAAAATTTTAATGTTGGATACGTCAATTCGAGTGTTTTTTCGTAATGAGGTGGAAAAAAAATGTATCGAGAATAGATCTGCCTTCAATTACAAACTTCTCAATACGATTTTTTTCAAAAACCTACTCGAAGTGACGAAAGTACATCAAAATGCACAACGGGTATAGAGTAATAAACTTTAAGTCTTGTTATTTTTAACTGTACTTAGAAATAAAGGATTATTTTTTTAATCTCTTAAAAAAATCAGACTTATAAGTTTCACCAATCGGAATTTCTCTTCCAGAACTTAAGCAGACATTTTTAACGTCAATTTTTTCAATTTTATCGAGGTTTAAAATAAATGATTTATGAACTCTCGCAAAATTTTCCGGCAATTGATTTTCCAAAGATTTTAACGTATCAAGAACGATATATTCCTGATTTTCAGTTCTAATGTTCACATAATCTTTGATGCTTTCTATGAAAAGAATTTCATCAAAATTAATTTTATGTTGTTGTCCGGAAGATTTTACAAAAAAATAGGTATTTTCTTTGGTTTCATTTATCGTAAATCTTTCAAAAGCTTTTTGTGTACTTTTTTCGAATCTACTGAAAGAAATTGGCTTCAGAAGATAATCGATAATGTTGTGTTCGTAGCCTTCCAAAGCATATCCTGTATAAGCTGTTGTGAGAATATATTTGAGTTTGCTGCCGACGATCTTCATGAAATTAATGCCTGAAAGTTCGGGCATTTGGATATCGAGAAAAATCAAATCTGCTTCGTTATTTTGGATAAATTCCATGGCTTCAATTGGATTTTCTGTAGAAAAAACCAGTTCCAGAAAAGGGATTTTCTCCACATAACTTCCAAGTAAAGAAACTGCAAGCGGTTCGTCATCAACAACAATACATTTAATTTTATCCATTTCTTAAATCAATTTTCAAATCTACGGTAAAATCGGTTTCGGTTTCAGTAATATTCAGTTCGTGTTTGTTTGGATAAAGAATTTCCAGACGTTTTTTTACATTCCCGATTCCAATTCCGGAAAGTGAATCTTTTGATTTCGATTTCTTAAAATTGTGAAGGTAAAACTGCAGCCTTTGATTCTCATCAGAAATTTTTACTACAAAGCCTTTTCCACTGAAGTCGCCATGTTTAAAAGCATTTTCCACAAACGGAACCAAAAGCATGGGAGAAATATTCATAGTAGGGAAATTAATTTTTTTATTAATCATTAATAATTCCGGATTTTTGATTCTGAGTTTTTCAAGTTCAATCAGACTCTCTAAATAACCAATTTCCTTTTCCAATGGAATAAAATCTTTCTCTAAATCTTTGGTGCTGTATCTCAATAATTGACTCAATTCTTCAATCGCAGGCAAAGCTTTCTCAGAGTTTTGATACACCAAAGAATAGATATTATTGAGTGTATTAAATATAAAATGAGGATTAATTTGCGTTTTTAAAGCTTGAATTTTCGCTTGATTTCTTTCCTGTTCCAATTTTTGTCTTTCAATTTCTATCACTCCAAATTTTTCCAGCAACCATAAAATACCTGCGATAAATACGTTGATACATCCATAATAAATATTATCAAAAAAGTAAAAAAGCAATCCCGTTTCCTGGTCATAATTTCTGAATCCAAATGTTGCGGGCGCTAAAATTTCTTCTAAAGAATATCTAATCGTAGCAAAACAGACGATCGACAAAAAAAATGAAATAATTGCAGTATAAATTTTCTCAGGCTTGAAAATTTTGGGGATGATGATTAAATAACAAATGTAAAATGTAAAAATACCACTCAGGAAAAAAGTAGTTCTCAAAACGGTACTCTGCAAATCATTTTCTTTCGCAAAAAAGAAAATAGGCGTAATCACAGCTCCAAAAAAGTTGAGACTCCAATAGATGATCTGCAGTAAGATGATTTGTTGTTTTTTCATATCTCAAATGTAAGCTTCTAAGTTTTCTTCAACCAAACCATTTCCGACAAACCTCCATTTTTTATCGATGAACATATTTTGGTCGGATTAAAATTGGGACAAATCTAAATGCTGTTTCATAAAATTTAGTTTGAAAATACTTTTGTACCAAGAAAATTAAACTATTCGAAATTATGAAACTGACTTATCTATTCATAGCAACATTATTTTCAACAGCAGCTTTTGCCCAAACTCAAAAAGACAGTCTAAAGGAAATCGAGCAAGTTAACATATTGATAAAGAAAAAATTACTGGAAAGAAAAGCTGACCGATTAATTTTCAATGTAGATGCATCCATCGCTTCTCAAGGAATGGATGCTGGCGAAACTCTCGCCAATGTTCCCATGTTGAAAGTGGATGAAAATCTTGGAACGATTTCTATTACCGGGAAAAGTTCTGTGAATGTGATGGTAAACGGAAGAATGCTGAATCTTTCCGGAACTGCGCTTTTGAATTATTTAAAATCTATTCGTTCAGAAAATATTTCGAAAATAGAGGTGATTACGACTCCACCTTCAAAATATGAAGCTCAGGGAAACAGCGGGCTTATCAATATTATTCTAAAGAAAAATCCGAATCTTGGTTTCAGCGGAAATATCAGTTCCGGATTGACGCAAAGAACTTATCACAATGGAAGTACGAACGGAACTTTGAACTACCAAACTGAAAAATTTAGTCTAAGTTTAAAAACAACTTATATTGAAGGTGCAAAACGTACAGATGAAAGATTTACGATTCTCGGTGCGTCGAAAAATTACAGCCAATCTATCCGAAAAGATATGTGGCAGGATTTGACACCAAGTTTGAACGCTTCTTATAAAATCAATAAAAATTCTGAAGTTGGATTTGAATATATTTTTGGTGGCGACAAAAACGGAATGAATATTTTGAATACAACCCGAAACATCAGTTCAGATTTAAAAGAAACAAACCTTGTAACCAATACTTTCCACAGAGAAAAATCGCCGACACATACTTTCAGTGCTTATTATGATTTGAAGTTGGATTCATTAGGAAAGAAATTGAGTTTAGCTGGAAATTTTTATAAAAATAACAATGATACAGAAGTTAATTTTTCAACGCTGGCACTTCCGGAAAATACGGTTCAGGATGTAAAAACTTTGTCGGAAGTTAAACCACAAATTTTCTCTGTTCAGGCAGATTTGGAGTTGCCGTTTTCTTTTGGGACGATAGAAACAGGAGTAAAGTTCAATCAATTCAGAAATTCTGCGGATTTGAAATATTTGAATCTTGAAAATAACCAGTTCATTATTGATGAAGAAAAAGGAAGTCAATTCAAATATCAGGAAGAAAATTATGCAGTGTATGGAAGTTTTGCAAAGAATTTCGGTGAACATTGGGAAACGAAAGCCGGAATCCGATATGAAAATACGTCTGTGAAAAGCACAGTGAATAATTTTAATTACGGACAATGGTTTCCTTCTGCTTTTGTATCTTATAAAAATGAGAAAAATATGTTCAGTTTTTCTTATTCCAGAAGAATTAACCGTCCAAGTATGAGTAATTTGAATCCGTTTCGCTGGTATGAAAATCCTTATTCTTATTCCACAGGAAATCCTTTGCTGACACCTTCTTACATCAATAATCTTGAATTGGGGTATACTTTCAATAATAAATTTTCTACCAGTATTTATTATTTAAAACTAAAAAATGCGTTCGGACAAATTGCCAATCTTACTGAAAAATCCCAAATCGGCGGCTATCTGAATTATTATAACAACGATTCCTACGGAATAAATGCTTCTTACACCGATACTTTTTTCAAATTCTGGGAAGCAACAGTTACCTTGAATGCAACCATCCAAACTTCAGAAGTTTTCGGAATTGAAGCCGTCGCTCAGAAAGGAAATTCATTCAATTATTCTATCAACAACACTTTTATGTTGAACAAAAAAAAGACGATTTCTCTGTTTCTAAATTACGACCAAAGTTTACCAAACGATAATGTAAATACTCATATTCATAATTTCTCTAATCTGAATTCAGGATTTAAGTTTTCTTTGATGGAAAAGCAACTGCAAATCAATGCAACGGTAACGAATATTTTTGCCCAAAGATTTCGTGGTGATATGTTTTTCAAAGATAACAGCCAATATTTCAATAATTATTGGGACAGCAGAAGTTTGAGACTGAGTGTGAACTATACCTTCGGGAATAATAAAAAACAAATCCAAAAAAAGAATATCAAGTTTGAGGAAGTGGATAGAGTAAATTAAATTTCTTACTGAACTTTAATATTTCATATACCATGTTTGACGGAAAATAAATGCTTTTACATATATTTGTTATAATTTATGAGTACTCAAGAAAGTTTGTTTGATAATAGCTTTAGTTCTGATTTAATTATCCAGGCGCTTGCTTCGTCTCCTACACCTACATCTATTTATTCGGGCGAAGAAATGTTCATACGCTTTGCGAATGAAGGTATGTTAGCACTTTGGGGCAAAGACTCTTCTGTTATCGGTAAACCATTGATGGAGGCAATTCCAGAATTGGAAGGACAACCGTTTTTAGAACTTTTGCAAGAGGTCTGGCGTTCCGGTAAAACCTATTCGGTAGTTGATGCTCCTGCAAAACTGATAAAAAACGGAGAGGAAACGCTTGATTATTTTGATTATGAATATAAAGCACTTACTGATCATCATAATAAAACATGGTGCATCCTTAATACAGCACTTGAGGTAACTTCCCGCCGAGAATTTTTACAGCAGATACAAGAGAAAGAAGAAAGGGAACATGGTCTGAATGAGGAAATGGCTGCAACACTTGAAGAACTGACTTCCACCAATGATGAGCTCAGCAATTCTATAGAGCAGCTCGCCCAAAGCAGGGAGTATATCCGGACCATCATTGAACAGGCACCTGTCGGAATTGCTATGTTGAAAGGACCTGAACATATCATAGAAATCGCCAATCCGGCTATTCTTAATATATGGGGGCGTACAGAATCGGAAGTAATTGGTTATGCTCATGAGAATGCACGTCCTGAATTGCATGGGCAGTCTGTCAATATTTGGCTTAAAGAAGTTTACCAAACCGGAAAACCCAAAATTAATACCGAATTTACGGTCAA
>Ga0308171_1000670_pt1 | contig 63636 bp, 74 predicted proteins | sample PhyGR1_FD_202135 | JGI IMG/M metagenome (GOLD analysis project Ga0308171, IMG submission 202135) | Phyllosphere microbial communities from UC Gill Tract Community Farm, Albany, California, United States - DLSLSG.R1 | ecosystem: Host-associated > Plants > Phyllosphere > Unclassified | place: USA...
GGATGTGTTGCTCGCCAATCCGCGTGGTTTCTGTGCCGGTGTCGATCGTGCGATCGAGATCGTCAAGCGCGCGATCGAGACCCTGGGTGCGCCGATCTACGTGCGCCACGAGGTCGTGCACAACCGTTTCGTGGTGGATGACCTCAAGGCCCGCGGTGCGATCTTCGTCGAAGAACTCGACGAAGTGCCGGACGGCAACACGGTGATCTTCAGCGCGCACGGTGTCTCCCAGGCGGTCCGCCAGGAAGCCGACCGCCGCGGGCTGAAGGTGTTCGACGCGACCTGCCCGCTGGTCACCAAGGTGCATCTGGAAGTGGCGCGCCACTGCCGCGCCGGCCGCGACGTGGTGCTGATCGGCCATGCCGGCCACCCGGAAGTGGAAGGCACGATGGGCCAGTGGAGCCGCGAGCGCGGCGCCGGCCAGATCTACCTGGTGGAGGATGTGGAGGATGTCGCCACGCTGGTCATCGACCAGCCGGAGAACTTCGCCTACACCACCCAGACCACGCTCTCGGTGGATGACACCCGCGGCATCATCGAGGCCCTGCGCACGCGCTTCCCGGCGATGCAGGGGCCGAAGAACGACGACATCTGCTACGCCACGCAGAACCGCCAGGACGCCGTGCGCGACCTGGCCAAGCGCTGCGATCTGGTGCTGGTGGTCGGTTCGCCGAACAGCTCCAACTCCAACCGCCTGAGCGAACTGGCCCGCCGTGATGGCGTGGAGTCCTACCTGATCGACGGTGCCGACGAGATCGACCCGGCATGGGTGGCCGGCAAGAAGCACATCGGCCTGACTGCTGGCGCATCGGCGCCGCAGGTGCTGGTGGATGGTGTGATCGCGCGGCTGAAGGAGCTGGGCGCGACCGGCGTCGGCGAACTCGACGGCGAGCCCGAATCGATGGTGTTCGCGTTGCCGAAGGAACTGCGGCTCAAGCTGGTCAGCTGAGCACGCGGTACGCGGCACACTGCCGCGACATGCGCGGCGGCCCGCAGTGTGCGCAGTCTGGCTGCAGCGGCGCGCATGACTTTTGGCCATGGGGCAGGGCCGCGACAGGGGGCTAGGATCAAGCGCTTCCCCTGTTGGAGCCTGCCTGATGAAGATGCGTGCCGTTGCCCTGTCCGTGTTGCTGGCGTTGTCCGCTACGGGCGTACAGGCGCAGACGCCGCCCCCGCAGGATGTGGCCTTCCCGGGCGTGCTGCGCATCGACGTGGATGCACGCGATATCGGCCGGCGCATCTTCAAGGTCAAGGCCACGGTACCGGCCACGCCCGGTCCGCTGACGCTGCTGTACCCGCAGTGGTTGCCCGGTGCGCATTCGCCCAGTGGCCCGATCGACAAACTGGCCGGCCTGGTCGTCACGGCCAACGGCACGCCGTTGCCGTGGAAGCGCGATCCGTACAACGTGTATGCCTTCACCGTGCAGGTGCCGCAGGGCGCGAGCGAAGTGGTGGCCGAGTTCAAGTTCCTGTCTTCCCAGGGCGGCACCCAGGGCCGCGTGGTGATGACCCCGGAGATGCTCAACCTGCAGTGGAACGCCAATTCGCTGTACCCCGCCGGCGTGATCACGCGCAACATCCAGGCCCAGGCCAGCGTGACCCTGCCGCCGGGCTGGCAGTACGCCACCGCGCTGGAAACCGAGCGCCGCGACGGCGACACCGTGGTGTTCAAGCCGATCAGCTACGACCACCTGGTCGATTCGCCGCTGTTCGCCGGCCGGAATTTCAAGCGCTTCGATCTCGACCCGGGGGCCAAGGTGCCCGTGCACCTGAATGTCTTCGCCGACGAGGCGAAATCGCTGGCGGCCAAACCCGAACAGCTGCAGGCGCACCGCGCGCTGGTGCAGCAGATGTACAAGCTCTACGGTGCGCGCCATTTCGACCGGTACGAGTTCCTGCTCGCGCTGACCGACACGCTCGGCGGCATCGGCCTGGAGCATCAGCGTTCCAGTGAGAACAGCGGCGACACCGGCTACTTCACCGAGTGGGACACGACCTGGCTCGGCCGCGATCTGCTGCCGCACGAGTTCAACCACTCCTGGAACGGCAAGTACCGCCGCGGCGCGGATCTGACCACCGCCAACTTCAACGTCCCGATGGGCGACAGCCTGCTGTGGCTGTACGAAGGGCAGACCCAGTTCTGGGGCCAGGTGCTGGCCGCGCGCTCGGGGCTGTGGAACGTGCAGCAGACCCGCGATGTGCTGGCCAACGTGGCGGGCACCTACGACCGCGGTCGACCCGGGTTGGCCTGGCGCACCGTGCAGGACACCACCAACGACCCGACCATCGCCCAGCGCCGCGCGCTGGCGTTCCGCAATTACCAGATGAGCGAGGATTACTACTCCGGCGGCCAGATGGTGTGGCTGGACGTGGACGGCAAACTGCGCGCGCTGACTGGCAACAAGCGCAGCCTGGATGATTTCGCCAAGGCGTTCTTCGGCATGAACGATGGCGACTGGAACGTCCATCCGTACACCTTCGAAGAGGTGGTGAGCACGCTCGATGGCGTGGCGCCGTTCGACTGGGCCAGCTTCCTGCGCGAGCGCCTGGACGGGCATGGCCCCCTGACCGGTGGTCTTGAAGCGGCCGGCTGGAAGTTGGTCTACACCGATACCCCGAACGAGGCATTCAAGGCGCAGGAAACCCGCGCCAAGAACAGCAACCTGCTGTATTCGATCGGGCTGTCGATCAGTGAAGGGGGCTACATCGGCGACGTGCTGTGGGACAGCCCTGCCTTCAACGCCGGGCTGACCCCGGGGATGACGGTGGTGGGCCTCAACGGGCGTGTGTTCAAGGCCGCGCAGCTGAAGGATGCGATCACCGCTGCGAAGACCGACAAGGCGCCGCTGACGCTGCTGGTGAAGAGCTTCGACCGCATCGATACGGTGACGCTCGATTACCACGACGGGTTGAAGTACCCGGCGCTGGAGCGGATCGCGGGCAAGCCGGACCGCCTGGCCGAGCTGTGGAAGGCACGCTGAGCCAGCACGGTGGGCGCTGTGGGGTCAGTCCGCAGCGCCGACATCGGCCGCGCTGTCGCACGTGCGCGTTGGGGGGCACAGCCGGTCCAGCAGGGCGAGCGTGACCCCGTTGCTCCAGCCAAAGCCATCCTGCAGTGGGTATTCGCCGCCACCGCCGCCACCGGCAGAGCCATCCACCACGTACTTCTCCACCAGCTTGCCCTCGCGGTCGTAGACGGCCTGCACGGTGTGCAGGAAGCGCGTGCCGATGCGCCGTGCCAGCGCATCCTGACGGTAGCGCTGCAGGCCATCCACCGCGACCCACTGCAGCGGGGCCCATCCATTCGGTGCATCCCACTGCTGGCCCGTGGCGACGGTGGTGGTCAGCAGGCCGCCTTCGCGCAGCAGCTGCGCCTCGACCGCGGTGGCGGTCGCGCGCGCCTGCGCCCGGCCCGCCACCTCCAGCCACAGCGGGAACAACGCCGCCGCCGTGAGGGCAGGGCGGGTCTGCCCGCGTTCGATGTCACGGTCCACATACCAGCCCTGCTGTGCGTCCCACAGCAGTTCGTTGATCGCGCGCTGGCGGGTTTCGGCCTGCCGGGTGTAATCGCGCCCGGCGCGGCGCTCGCCGGCGGCGTAGCTGGCGCGGGCCAGGGTTTTTTCCAGGTGGAACAACAGGCTGTTCAGATCGACCGGTACGATCGCGGTGGTATGGATGCTGCCCAGCGCGGTCGGCTCGGCCAGCCAGCGTGAGCTGAAATCCCAGCCGGATTCCGCGCCCGCGCGCAGATCGCGGTACACCTGCGACGGCGCGCGCTGCGGCACCGTTGCGGCGGTGGCCAGATCGTCCGTCCAGGATTCGGTGCGCGGCACGGCGCGCGCATCCCAGTAGCGGTTGAGCACCCGGCCATCGGCCAGGCGCACCACGCGCTCGCTGGCCGCGCCCGGCGCCAGGCCCTCCGCGCCGTGCATCCAGAACGCATGTTCGGCGCGCAGCTGTGGCAGATAGCGGCGGTAGGCGTCATCGCCTTCATGGGTCGCCAGCAGATCCACCATCACGCTGAAGAACGGCGGCTGCGAGCGGCTCAGGTAGTAGCTGCGGTTGCCGTTGGGGATGTGCCCGTAGCTGTCCAGTTGCCAGGCGAAGTTGTCGACCATGTCGCGCACCTGCTGCCAGCGCCCGCTGGAGGCCAGGCCCAGCAGGGTGAAGTAGCTGTCCCAGTAGTACACCTCGCGGAAGCGGCCGCCGGGCACCACATAGGGCCTGGGCAGCGGCAGCAGCGAGCCGCGTGGATCCACGGTGCCGGTGGTGCGGGTCAGCACCGGCCACAGGCCCTCGATGTGTGCGCGCAGGGTTTCGCCGGTGGGCGGCACGTAGGCGGGCGCCTGGCCGGGGAGTGCGAACTGCTGGCTGACGAAGGCCGCGAGGGTGTAGCCCGGCTGGGCCTGTGCGCGCTGCCAGAGCGCGAGCAGCTGCGCCGGGTCCTGCCGCGGGACGGCATCGGCGAAGGTCTTCTGGTCGTCGAACAGGTGCGCGCCCTGGGCCTGCTGGAACAGCGGCTGCCACTGCTGATCGGGCGGCAGCGGTGGCTGGGCCGGCGGTGCGGCGGTGGCGGTGCCGGTGCCGGTGGACAGCAGGGACGCCAGCAGCAGGCCGGCCAAGCGGGTGCGGGGAGGCATGGGCGCGCATCCTTGGGGAGGTGTGGCCCTCACTGTAGGCGGCGCTGCGTCAACGGCCGGTGCGGCTGGGCGGCTGCCCGGCACGGCGATTGCGGTGGACCGGTCACTGCCGGATTGACCGCGACGGCCATCGCACCCTAAAATGCTCGACCTCGCCGGAATAGCTCAGTTGGTAGAGCGGCGCATTCGTAATGCGTAGGTCGTAGGTTCGATTCCTATTTCCGGCACCAAAATAAGCTAACAACAATGCAGTAAGATCAAGGGGTTGGCCGGTTTTCCGTCCAGCCCCTTTTTCATGTCGACCGACCCTCTCCCGGGAAAAACAGGGATTTCCAGGGATCTTTTTTCCCATCATTTTCCCCGCCTATGACCGGAATGCTGCCCATCCTGCGCGTAATGTTCCCCGACAAGCCGCTTTTGTCGGTCGAGGACGTGGCGCGTGTTCTCAACAAGACGGGGGCGGGCGGTTACGAACAAACCCGAGAACAGCTGGCCGCTGGCATCATCGTTCCAGGTCTGCGCAAGCTCGGTGGCAGTTGGTTGGTGCCGGTGACGGCACTTGCCGATGCGCTGGACGGCTTGGTGGACGCAAATACTGCTGGGTTGGCTATCCCCAAGCCTTTGCCCACAAGACACACGGTCACCCGGGCCAACCCCATCGTTCCCCGCAAGGGCGGACGGGTTCCCGATCGGACCAAGGCCATGGCGCTGGCCGACATGACGTCCCTTTCCCTCGCGATGGCCACCCATCAATCGGTCGCGTTCTGGCGCGAGGTGCTGGGTTTCTTGGAATACCCCACGCAGCAGCAGGCTGCGCTGATCCTCGCGCCGAGCGATGTCTTCGCCGAGCCCCAACCATGGGTGCGGCAGAGCGCGCGAGTGGTGGGGCACGCGCACCTCCTGCCGGTGGAAGAGCGGGACCAGGCGTTGGATACGGGCGAGGTCTGGGAAGCGATCTTGGCTGACGCCTTGCTGGAGCCGTGGATCAGTGTCGAGGCGCGCGATCCCTTCGATGACGCCATGAAGGACGCGCTAGCTGCCTTCCAGGGCGCCCGGGACCACGCACGCAACCAAGACCGCGCTAGAGGGCTGGAAGACAGGCTGCCGCCGCCCACGGCGCCAGAGAGGACGCGCAAGCCGTTCCGGTTCTGATCGCCTACCATCAGGTTTCCTCTTGGTGGCAAACCCCATGTCTCTTGATTCCAAGCAAGAAGTCCTCGTCAAACTGATCGAGCGTTACCGGGACACCTATGGGCCCGGGAACCCTGAGTTCATGAGCGGCAAGGGCGTGTCATGGGCGCGCCTAAAGCGGGATGTGGAGAAAGAAGCAGTCGCTGATCACCAGGCACGCGTGGCCGCTAGAGCCGGACGCGCGCGTCCGAGCGAGTCGAGGCCGTGGACGTCCGCAGAAGCGGCGGGGCTGCTTAACCTATCGCAGAAGGCGTTCCGCGAGTTGGCAAAGAGCGACAGTCCGACGGGTCCCCTGTTGATAGACGACGGCACGCACACCGCCGTTCCAATATCTCGGTTGCTGGAATGGGCCGATGCCTATCCGCGAATCCGACGGTGGCGGGAAAGCCGAGAGGATGGGGACATTCTTGGGCGGACAGCCCCAATGCCTCCACAAGCTCGCTTCAAGCTTCTCCAGGAAAGTGTGGTCGATATCACCTTGGTGGAGGGCAAGGTTTCCTCTTTAGACCTGTCAAAGTTGAGCGCGGGCGAGCGTGACGCGCTTCTGGACTTGTTCCGAGCGAAAGGCGGTGCTCTGCAGGAAGATAGCCGAGGGGTCGTGATGCTTCAGCAGACCACACTGCCCGACGCCTTTAAGTTTCCTTGGGCTGACCTGGCACTCAAAAATGAGTGGGTGAGCCAATACAAAGGAGCTCTGGGAGGCATTCAAAGTGAGCTCCGAGAACGCTTGCAGCGTGTCCAGAACGTGATCTCCAATCTTTCACTGGAGGACGACAAGGTGGATGCCCAGGACGCCCACAAAGCGCTGGTGGAGCAATGGGCCGAAGAAAGCCGATCGTTAGAGATACAAGTCAGTGAGGTGCGAGGCGCGATCCTGGACGTGACCCTTCCGCCCGAAGGGCCTCCCATCGAGCGGCATCCGTTTCGGTTCTAAGGTAGGGGCGATCGTTGGGGCAACGTGCGGCGGCTGCTCGCCGCCGAAGAGCGTAGGGGAAGGTGAGGCAGGGAGGCGCCGGCTTCCGCCGTCGCCAGGTCGACCAATCCAAGCCTCGGCTCACGTCCGGGGCTTTTTTTGTGCCCGTCGTCAAGCCAAAGGGGCCGCTGCCCCTTTCCGCCAGACGCGATTGGCGGTTCAGGGGATGCTGTCCCCACACCAACACGGACCCGCCGACATGCTCCCGATCATCCTCCAGCTCGACCCCGCCGCCGCTCGTCAGCACCGGGCTGCGCTCACGCCCCTGGCCCTGGCCGACGTCCTCTCCGACGCGCTTCCCCAGGCCTTGGCCCAGTTCGATGCCGGCATTGCCCAGTCGGCAATGGTGGCCTGCGGGGACATGACGGGGCTTCAGGCCCACCAGGTTCTCACCCTGCAGATCGCCACCTTGGAGCGCTTCTTGGACGCTTAGGACGCCGTTAACGAGTGACGGCCTAGCACGCCTGTTGAAGCCTTCCTCAGCCATCTCCGGCTAATCCCTCCCATAGAAAGCGTTAGCCAAAGCAGCCATCTCGGCCGCGCTGGCGAAGCTTTGCCTAAACAAAGGACCCGTTATGAAGACCTACACCATCACCATCATCGGCACCGTCGGCGTCAGTTACTGGCTGCCGCTGGATCCTGCTGAATCACCTGACGACGCGATCGCACGTGTTTTCGGCGAAGACCCCGAAAGCCTGGCTGATGCCATGAAGAAGTGCGCTGCATACGAGCTGGAGAACGTTGAGCGAGAGCTGACCTTCTGCGATGGAAACGAATCGGGCCAGCTGATTTGGGACTACTACCTCAGCTTCGAGCAGCGGTCGGCGCTTGAGTTCAACCCGCCCGCCGCCGAGGGCGATCCGGGGATCGAGCTGAGGGGAGATGGACTTGCCACGCGCCAGTACTCGTTCCAGGCAGACAGCGTTGACGACGCCCTCAAGCAGTTCGATGCGCTCACCGCCGAAGAGCTCAATGCACCTGCTTGGAATGTCGGGGCCATTGATCTGGAGGAAGAGGTGCTGGTGTGGGATGAGCCCTACAGGGTTGAGGAAGAAGTGCTTTTCGATATCGCCGGGCACCTCGACATCACGCTGTAAGAGACGACCTCCTTACACCCCAAAACACCTTTTCTCCAACGCGGCATTTTGCCCGTGCTGGCGAAGCTTTGCTCAAAAGATACTCAACCATCGGAATTTGCCATGAATGCTGTTGCCCACACCCCCGACACCACCGCTTTGTATTTGCCCAAGGACCGCAAGACCACCTCCATTCCTCGACCCACCAAGCTTGCCGCTGCGACGGTGGGCTACGACCGCCTGCCGGCACAGGAAAGCACGGTCTCCTGGCTCACGCCGCCCGAGCTGATCTGGGGCAGTCCGCGCGAAGAGTTCACTGGCTTGGGTCCGTTCGACCTTGACCCGTGCACGCCCAAGGAAGGCATGCCGTGGCCCACGGCCAGGTTGATGCTGACCGAAGAAGAAGACGGTCTGACTACCCCGTGGGATGAGAAGAGCTTCTTCTTCATGAATCCGCCGTTCGGCAAGGGACAAGAAGCCTGGATGCAGAAAGCCGCCAGCCATCGGTGCGGGGGCATTGCCTTGGTGTTTGCAAGGACTGAGACGCGGTGGTTTCAGCGCCATGTCTTCAAGCACCCGGGCGTGAGCGCAATCGTTTTCCAGCAGGGGCGCCTGGCGTTCAACAGGGTCGATGGAACGCTGGGAAAGGCACCCCCTTGCGGAGCGGTCTGGATCGGCTACGGTCCCGAAGCGGCGCGCCGGCTCAAGCTCGCCGTGGACGAGGGGCTGATCCGCGGCACCTACCTCGACATGTCCCAGATGAGCCGGGTTGCTACTGACCTGGAGGCGGCCAACCATGAGTAAGTCCACCTCGATGAAGAAGGCCAAGCCGGACCTCGATCCCCGCAAAGCGGCTTACCAGCGCCTCCTGAAGGCCATCCATGCCATCCCCGGGGATTCGCCCCGGAATCAGATGCGCAAGTTCACTGCGTTTGCTCTGAAGATCGGCGTGCTGAACCAGATGATGGAAGTTTGCCAGCGCGGGGTTGTCCCGCTGGCGCTCTCGTTGGACTGGACCCTTCTTGGGGAAGACGTGGAAGGCACGGAAGACTGGGGACGGGAAGCTGGCCTGGCTTACGGGGAAGCGGTGGAGGCGTTCGAGCCGTTCGAATGCATCCTGGGGCGGCTGTTCAACGAGCTGGTGGGAACCGGGCGCAAGAAAAAGGATTGCCAGCACTTCACCCCTTGGGACCAGGCCACCGCAATCATGCACTTTTTGCCGGCAATCCCCGATACCCACAGCATCGGCGAGATCTGCTGCGGGGCTGGGACCCTGTTGCTGGGGCGTCTTCACCAGGTCGCCAAAGCTGACCCGTTGGCGTTGCGCGATATCAGCGTGCTTGCCAACGACCGGGATCCGTTGTGCGCCGCGCTCACGGCTTTGCAGCTGCTTTCAAACCAACTGATCTGGCAGATGCCGCTGAACCGGGTCGTGGTGGAGTGCAAAGACATCATCAGCCAATACCTGGAACACCGGGCGGTTTTTCTGTCTTGCCCTTTCCAACGGTATCAGGCTGAAGGCCCGAGCCTTTTCTCCCCATACATTTCTTTGCCTTAGCCGCTTTTGCCTTTGCTCTTTCCGGTAGGTAACCAGCGCTTGTTACCCGCCTTTTTCAAATCCCAGCCATACGGAAAACGGCCTTTCCGTATCCATGTTGTTAGGGTTTGCTGCTGGTTAACTCACCTGCTGGTTAACGCCAAAGCCGTAAACCAGCAGCCAAACCAGCAGCTAAGGCCTTATAGGGCAAGGCTTTCCGGCTTCTGCTGGTTTGCTGGTCAATTTTTTTGACTTTTCTTCAGTGATGAAAAAGAGTGAGGAAGTTCAAAAATCTCCATCTTTGTTGAGACATTGTGCGAGCGTAAAAACCAAAATTTTAACCCAGCAAGCCAGCAGTTAGCTTATTTGTTGAACAAAAATCATAAATTTCAATCACTTGAAGCGTTTTTAGCTGCTGGTTTGGGTGCTGGTTTGAGAAAAAGTGGAAAACCAGCAGCAGGGTTAACCAGCAACTAAAAAACTTTCTTTTCGATTTGGGCTTGACGTTGTTCGGAAACCTGCTTTCTTGGATGTATTACACAAGCAATACGGAGATCCCATGCAGCCGCAGAAAACCCCTCAGTCCTCGATTCGGAAAGACCCGTTCAATGCTCGAATGGAACGGGCGCTGATTGAACGGCTGAAAGCCGACGCCAAGCGTTCGGGGATTTCTCCCAGTGAAAAGCTGCGGCGCATCCTCGACAACGCATTGCCCCAAGTCGCCTAACCCCACAAATGCGAAACCCCCGCCTGGCAGGGCGAGGGTTCGTTGGAGCCAACTACAATGTCTAAATCAACTGTCGCCGAAGATCCGCCGGCCGTCAAGCCCGCCACCGTTCATTTCTTGATCGAAAAGCATTGGGAAAAGAACCGCGAGGAGTTCACCAGCAACCTGAAGGTGGAGCACCGGGCACTGGATCGCCACAAACAGGCCAAGCTCAACAAAGGCGAGCTGCGCCCGGAGAGCCTGGACTTCCTTTACGCCCGCCACCTCCAGCTCGGCCTGGACGGCAACCTCTGGGCCAGCGTCCGCGACGAGTGGGCCACCCAGTCCACGCTGATCTATCGGTGGGAAAGCAACCACTGGTCCATGGTCCACGGCGGCAAAGGGCAGGGTCTGGCGTCCGATTGGCTGGACACCAACATTCCCGCCAAAGCCTGTGACAGGACCTCCGCCGGTCTCTGGGCCTACGCCCGCACCCGGCTGGGCCAGCAATCGCCCCTGCCGCAACTGGAAGGCCGCTCGTTGGTGCCGTGTCAGGACGCTTACCTGGAGATCAGCAAAGACAGCATCCATGCCCTGGCCCCCGCACCGCGCTACGGCATGACCCATGCCATCAACATCACCACGGCTGCCACGCATGGCCAGGCTTACACCCCCCAGCCCCTGCCGGCCGACAGCCTGCTGGCAACGTTCCTGGAGCGGGCATTGCCGGACGCGGGCGTCCGTGACTTGGTGCAAGAGCAGTGCGGCATGACCTTGTTGCCGGGCAACTACCAGATGGCGGCGTGGTGGCACGGCGCGGCGGGCTCGGGCAAAAGCAGCTTGGCCGAGGCCGTGGAAGCCATGCACAACAAGGTTGCACGCCTGGATCTGGCGACGTTGAGCGACGTGTTCGCGCTGGAGCACATCATTGGAGCCAACCTGATTTTGGTCGATGAGGTGGAATGCGATCGCTGGAAAGAGGGGACGTTCAAAACCTTGGTTTCAGGCAATGGCATTGGGATCAACCGCAAGCACCTGTCCGTCCTGAACTACCACTCCAAGGCAAAGTGGATCATTACGTCGAACTCCGCGCCGTTCTTCCGCGACAAGTCCGGCGGGGTAGCCCGCCGTCTCTCCATAGTGGAGTGGGCACACACAATCCCTGAGGACGAGCGAATCACGGACTTCCACAAGAAGTTGCTGGAAGAAGAAGGGCAGCTGTTCTTGGACTGGATGCTTGAAGGTGCTCGCCGGGTCGTGGCGCGCGGCCGCTTCATGGCCGACCACGAGCTCCCGGAGGCCGCGCGATCCTACAAGCAGGCCGTGATCCACAACGCCGATTCCATCGCCAGCTGGGTCCACTCAGACCGAGTGGTGTTTGGCGAGGCCGCAGGCCTCGAGCAGTGGAAGAGCATCAAAGCCATCCACGCCCGTTACGTGGCCTGGTGCGAAAAGAAGGGCTTCGAGGTCGAGGAAATCCTTTCCCAACGCCAGTTCAGCCGCGGCCTAAAAACCGCCGGGCACCTGCGCGGGCGCCCCTCCAACCGCCGCATCAACGGCGAGCAAGCCGATTGTTTCCTCTGCCTTTGGCAGGGGGAGCTGACGGACGCGGAGCGCGCCCAAGAGCAGGAGAGCAAGCGGCTGGCGGCGATGAGCCCAGCACGCCAAGCCGAGTTTGCCCGCAACCAGGCGGCCAACGACGCCGACAACCAGGCGCGGGTGGCTCAAGCGGAACAGCAGGACGAGCAGGATTGGGCGGACATGCCCGACAGCATCAAGGACGCATTCGGCTTTACTGACACGCCCTACGAGCAGGTCCAAGCCGAACGACGGGCTGAGCGAGAGCGCAAAGCCAGAAACGCAGCAAGTTGGGCCCTGCAGGAGCAGCGCGAGCGCGAGGCGCGCGAGCGTCGAAAGGCCGAGGCGGCGAAAAAGGGCAACCAATGAAGCGAGGACGCACGGCCAACAAGGGGAGGGGGCCTTTACTTTCCGCCAGGCCGCGGTATTGCAGAAGGGGTCCCCCAGTAAAAGGAGCCCCCCCATGCAATCGCCCACCTCCACCATCCCCGAAGACGCATTCATTGAAGACGCCATCGGTGCTGCTGACCTAGGTCCCGAAGGCCCCGAATCCGATCCGCAATTCCTGCTGATCAAATCGGCGTTCGGCTTCCACGTGAAGTTAGGAAAAGAAGGCGACCTTGGGCTGCGAAGTGAGGATGAGATCGCCGAGCTGGTCCGGCGGGCATTGTTCATTCGCAAGACCCTGACGCTGCACATCGAGTTCTGAACCCATCCCACCCACAACCACCTGTTTTAAGAGGCGCAGGCGGTTGAAAAAGATTCGAGGCACCACCCCATGTCGAAGTATTCCGATCTCATCCAAGCCACCGCCGAGCGCATGCTCGATCTGATGAAGCAGGGCACCATTCCCTGGCGCCGGCCTTGGAACGACCCCACCGCCCCGCAGAACGGCAGCATCAACGGGCCATACAATCCGAGCACTGGCAAAGCCTACCGCGGCTCGAACACCCTGATCTTGCGGGGCGCTCAACTGGTCAACGGCTATGATGACAACCGCTGGCTGACCTACAAGCAGGCTGCTTCCATCGGGGCGCAGATCAAACGAGGCTCCAAGGGCCAGCAGATCGCTTACTGGGACTTCAGCAAGACTGGCAAGGCGCAAGAAGGTGAGCAGCCCACCGTTGAAACCGAAGAGAAGGGCTGCCAGGGCCCATCCGTCTTTGTGGCAACCGTTTTCAACGCCAGTCAGATCGACGGCATGCCTGAGCCTCCGCCGCCCTTTGTCATGCCTGAGATGGTTCGCAACTTGCGGGTCAAGGAACTGTTGGACAAGCACCAGCCCAAGCTGTCGCATGACGGGGGAAATCGGGCCTTTTACTCCATCGCCGCGGATTCGATCCACCTGCCCAAGCGCCACACCTTCAGCGATGACGTGAGCTACCAGGCCACGCTCTTGCACGAGCTCGTCCACTGGACGGGTGCAAAGCACCGGTTGGACCGAGATCAGTCCGGTCGCTTCGGTAGCCCCGAGTATTCCAAGGAGGAGCTGGTAGCCGAGCTCTCAAGTTTGTTCATCAGTGAGCGTGTCGGGATTGCCTTGGGCGAGCAGCACGAGGCCCAGCACGCCGCATACCTCCAGTCGTGGATGAAAGCTCTGGCCGACGACCCTCGAACGCTTTTCCGTGCAGCCTCTCAAGCAGAACGGATCATGACCTTCCTCGACATCCCCGCCTTCGAGCGCGAACCGCTGCCCGTGGTGAAGAAGGAGCAGGAGGCCGAGAAGGACTCAGTGCCGGCAGACATGGGCTTGGGAAAAGGCGTGGCGAAGGGCAGGAAGAGGGAGCGCGAGATGGCTTGAAATCTTTTTCAAGCACCTGGGGTTGACGAAGCAGATTGATTTGATAGGCCTGAAGTGCGGGTTGGTGGTTCTTCTCGTGAGAGGCAGGGGCAGGGTAGTTCTGTGCGCCGTAACTCTCCCTACTACAGCACAAGGGCGGCCCAAGGTCGCCCTTCTCTTTTGCATCTTGCGCAATCGCTGGGCTCTGCTATGACAAGGGGTATCACCATCAAGCGGAGGTTCAAATGGCCGGGAATGTTCTTTCAAAGCTGTTCCCAAGGTTCAGTGGCTCGGGTAGACAAGACAGCGCCCCCTCACCGGAAATCGCTGTCTTGGAAGACATTAAGCCGGAAGTGACGTGGCTGGATTGTCGGAATCCGGCTCGGCTGCAAGAGCTGCTCAATATGGGAGCTGATCCCAACGGGTTGGATGAGGACGGCTTGGCACATATCTTTCACACGAGCGAATACCCAGAATCGGCCCGCCTGCTTGTTGATGCCGGTGCTGACGTGAACGCTCGAAATGGTGCGGAGGCGACGCCACTTTTCTATGCGGATCCAGAGGTTTCTCAGATCCTCATTGATGCCGGGGCAGACCTGACGGCGAGTGACTACCACGGGAAAAGCGCGCTTCATGTGAGTCAATCGTCGCAAAAACTTGAGGTGTTGATAGCGGCCGGAGCCGACGTCAATGCCCGGGATCGCCAGGGCAGGACCCCCCTGCATCAGCAGGATGATCATGAACGCACCATACGATTGATTGCGGCCGGCGCCGACATCAATGCCAGGGACAAGGATGGAAACACGCCGTTGCATCTCATGGCGTTGGAAGGCAACCGGGATCTTTTTGACTACAACGAGGCGCTGCTCGCCTTTATTGGTGCTGGTGCCGATTGCCAGATCAGCAACAACGAGGGAAGGGCGGTAGAGGGCGTGTTGCAGTCCCGTGAACGGGAAGCGCTCTATGCGTTCAGGGCCCATGGTAAAGAGGCCTTGGAAGGGTTCTTCGACAAAGATCCTTACGAAGCAGTGGAACGCGGGGACATCGAAGCACTCGGCGCCGCACTGGATCGGAAGCGGGCCGCAGGCTACGACGATTCCCACCTTGCTTATGAAATTGATGGCAGGCGGACGATGCTCAAAGCACAAACACCTGACATGGTGGCATTTCTCGTGGGCGTTGGTGCGAGTGTGAACGTTGTGAATGATCGGGATCAGTCCCCTTTGCAACTGGCGTGTGGGGAAGGAGATGTGGCGTTAGCGAAAGCTTTGCTGAAAGGCGGTGCATACACGGAAACGAAGGACCAGTGGAACACCTCCCCGTTGCGTGAGGCGATTGGCCTTGATAGTGAAAAGAAGAGCGTTGAGCTGATCCGGGTGCTCGCAGAGGGGGGCGCAAATCTTGAAGGGTCGCTTCACACTGCCGTTGGTCTCCGGAACGGCCCTGCGATCCGTGAGCTGGTTTCCCTAGGAGCGGACATCAATGAGCGGGATAGCTATCAGCAGACTCCCCTCTTTCACTTGAAGGATGATGAGACCGCCCGGTTGCTCGTGTCGTTGGGCGCCGACATCCATGCAGAGAACATCAATGGGAACAAGGCCACCGATCCAGGGCAACTCTCCAGCCCGCACCGTGACGCCGTTCAAACGGCGCACCGGGCCAAGCGGCTTGAATCCCTGCTCCCGAAACCCGATGCGTGGAAGCCACCGGAAGGGGGGGTTGCAGCGGACGCCCGGCGGGAAGTGGCCGCAGCCATGAAGTCCAACGATCAGGATGGCCAAACCCAAGATGCGCCCCGGCTTCGGCCACGGTTCTAAGCCAAGAGAAGGCGGCGAAAGCCGCCTTTCTCGTTTTAGTCCCTTGCGCGACTCCGATTCTTTGTTATGGGTATATCCATCTACACAAAGAAGGAGGTTGCATGCGCATTTTTTCCATTTCATGGGCTGCTTCGGTGGCGCTGTTGGCGGCAGGATGTTCTGCAGGGACTACGTCTGGCCAGGATCCCGTTCAGAAAGAGGTGATCGGGCGTGCCGCAGTGCACATGGCAACGATCACAGTGCCCGAGAAGGCGGGTTGGAGCGACGTGGTCAAGTCGCTCAAGGCTGCGGGTGTTACTGAAGCGGATATCGGCAACGATGCCCGCTTAGAGGGGGGCTGGGTTCCCGGTAAAGCTCGGTCCCTGCTGGTCGTGAAGGACAAGGACGGTTCAACGGTGCGCTGGATACGGCAAACAAAAGATGTTGCTTCCACGTCACTGGTCGTCTGCGTTCAGGGGAAAGGCCCGACGGCAGCCGCGGTTGATATAGACCTTGGCGACAGCTGCAAGGAGTGAGTGAAGACGGGCGGCGAAAGCCGCCTTTCTTCGTTTTAGCACCTTGCGCAAAGCCAGCTGTTTGTTATGGATAGTTCAACCCACACAGAGAACGGAGGTCTTATGCGCGCACTCATCCTTTCCCTGGCCCTCGCCAGCCTGCTTCCGCTCAGCGCCACTGCCGCAGACAACACCTCCGCCCGCCGTTACGGCACCAGCGAAGCCTTGTCCGTTCTTAACGCCCGCTTGGGCGAGGTGCTGATGGTCCGCAATGTGGACATCAAGTCCGACAAACGCCTCAACAGCGGATCCGCCATCGGTGCTGCCGTGGGCTATGGCGCCGCACGCGAGGTCAAAGGAGACTACCGCAGCGCCGCCAGGGTGGCGGGTGGGGTAATTGGGGGCATCGCCGGCACGGCGATCCAAAACGGTATGAGCAAGCGTCAGGGCGTTGAGGTGTATGTCCGTGACCTGGAGAGCGGCAAAGTGGTTGCCATTGTCCAGCGCGATGACCTGCCGATCCGCGCCGGGGACAAGGTGTTCCTGACCGGGAAGGGCAGCAAGACCCGCGTCGCTCCGATTGAGGTCCAGCGCTGATGAAGTGGCACGCATTTTTTCGTAAGCGCTCCACTTCCTCTTTGACTTTCGAAGACTTCAAGCAATGCGGGATTCTAGTCTTGGATGGCATGGACTGCTCACCCGCGCAACCTCTTGAGCTGCACCGCCCGCCAATGGCATTGAGTCTGCAGCTCAGCCAGTGGAGCCATCCTCTCACCAATCAGGCGCGCCCGCTGAGGAATGGCGGGGGAGGCCGCCGATGGTGAGCGCGGTTCTCCTGCTGACCCTGCTTGGCCTCATGGTCCTGATCCCGCTCTGGACGTTTAAGCGCTTTGGCGACGCCAAGGCAGCTTGGGAACGGGTGAGGGGCGGTGGGCGAGATGCTCGAACGCACGGCCGTTTCGTGATCCATGGCGGACTGTTTGGGGTTGGGCTGGTGGTCACGGCGTTTATGGCGGCCATCGGAACAGTGTCAGGCTGGCCTGCCGTGGTGTTTCTGGTTCTTGCCTGCTCGATCCTCTGGACGGTTAAGCGGGGTGGGGCGCGATGACACGCGAGCTTTCCACCTTGTTTGCCCCAGGCATTCTTCCCTGGCCGGACGGCAATGCGGCAAGACGGGTGTCCAACCTTCATGGCGCAGCAGCCCGTTCCCAACTCCCCCTGATTGGCCGAGCCGTTGATGGCATTGGGCTGGTCATTGAGTTACTGCTCCCCGCTGCTGTTGAGCCATCCGTTCACCAACGCGCGTTGAAGGGCGAGGGCAACTCGAGTCGCGGCATACACCCAGTCGTCGTCTTCCGCGTATGGATCTTCTTCCGAATCTTCCTTTCCCCCGTGGAAGAGGTTGTTGCGGACTTGTTGCATGGCTTGGACCAGCGCCACCGCATCTGAGTCTGCATCCAAGGGGCTAGGGATGAAACGGGCCACCAAGCGCCCGTCTTCCTCCACAATCTTCTGTTTCATGGGGCGTTCGTCGCGCTGACCAAGAAGGCGCTTGCGTGCCCATTCGGGGACTTCTTCCAAAAAGGCGTCACCAAACGCGCGAGCGCGCTCTTCCACCTTGCGCCAAGCCACATCGGGAATCGGATCGCCCTGTCTATCTTTCCGGAAGAAATCTCCATGCCGTCGAAGCTGGAACTCCAGTTTGCTGAAGGTCTTGAGCAGATCGTAGGCGAGGTCAGGGCGAACGGACATGCTGGCATCCTATCTCAGCGCTACCATCCCGATATAAAAGGGCACGGCAACGCGTGATAGTCGCTGGGAAGTTGGCGCTATCGTGAGTAAGCGGGCCGAAGGGCGCGTCCTGCGTTGGCGCCTGTCCCGCCAATGGGCTATAACCCTTGCTTGCCCTCAACGGAGTATTTGCCTTGACCACCCTTCAGTCCATCAACGCGGAAATCAAACAACTCGAAGCCCAGAAGCGGTTGGTGGAGAAACGCGACGGTGAGGTGCCCAAGGCCATCGCGGTGCTTCAGAAGTATGCGAAGGTTCTCAGTCCCGCCCAGCATCGTCAGGTTGCCAAGCTCATTGGCGAGGCCATCGACGTTAAGCCGGCGCGTTCCCCGAAACCCTCTGCGGGGCCGCTGAAGGGCCGAAAGCTCGGCAAAGTCGCCCCCAAGTATCGACTCCCGACGGGAGAGACCTGGGCAGGCCGAGGGCTGGCACCCAAGGCTTTCACGGCATGGGCCAAGTCGGCCGATGGCAAGGCGTGGGCGCAGGCCAACCCTGGGGCCAAGTTCCCGCCCGCCGCTGGCAAGGTGAAGAAGTCCGCGGCCAAGGGAGCTGCGAAGGTGGGGAAGGTCGCCAAGAAGGCAGGGAAGGCAAAGCCGATTCGAAAACCTGCCAAGAAGGCCAAGGCGAAGGCGGCAGGTTAACCCCGTGCACAGCGGCCCTGTGAGTGCCCGTTCCAAGGCGTTGGCCGCTGCACACGTGTTGCTCGACATGGCCGACGGGACGCTCTTGCAAGAGGAGGCGGGAACACGACTGCGCATCGAGTTCGGGCTTCACTGGTCCGCCGTGACGTGCGTCCAATACTTGTCAGGGAAGGACGCGGTCTCTGCATTGACTGCCCTTCAGGACGAGTGGAGCGAGCAGGGGCGGACGAAAACGGATCTCCTCCAAGCCGTGGTCATGGCCCTGGCGGTCGTCGGTGAGGCGCGGGGGAGTCGCGGTGGGAAGGTCTCTGCCAGCAAGCTGTCCCTGCGTCTTCAAGAGGTGCGAGCTGCGGCCGTGGGGCAGGGCGAATGAAACGAAGCTTGTCCGCTCCGAGCTATGCACTCCTGCAGGCCAGCGTGGAGTGTTGGAAGTGCGGCGAGGCAACGCCGGTCACGTCGGTGTGGGTTCCGTCCTTCGTAGACTTCGCAGACGTAGAGGAGCCGGAGGACGAGCCGGAAGCAGGCGGTGCGGCCACCTTGCACGGGATCGAAGATCTGGACGATCACGTCGCTGCGCATGTGCGCGAGAGGGCGCCTTGGCTCAGGCCAGGGCGCTCGGAAACCGCCAACGCCACCTACTGGGCCAACCATTGCCAAGCCTGTGGCGCATTACAAGGCGACTACTTCGTGATGGGCGTCAACGGCCCGTTCTTCCCGCAGAGCCGCGCCGAAGCAGACGCCCTCGAGCGTATCAGAGGCCGTGGCCCATTGTCGGCCAACGCATCGGCCGCTCAATCCGGCTGGATGGATTGGATCGCGGAACGTCTGATCGTCTGACGGACGGCCGCTACGCGAATTCATCCATAGCTCAGGATCTGAGGTCATCAGAACTGGAGCGGTCATCTTCCACGTTCCATAAGCCTTTAGCCAAGTTCCTTCTTGCCCATTTTCCCCAGGGGTCAGGCATCGCCTCGTTGAGCTTGGCGCTCTTTGGTGAGAGCAATCGCCTCCTCATACGATGCGGCCTTGCCGCTGATCAAAAGATCTAAGGCTACCCAATGCCTGGCGGTGTAATAGATGTTCCCGAGCGGGAGCCGTGTTGCGGGCCGCATCGCAGGTCCCAGCGTGTAGACAAAGTTTGGAGTGTTCGTCACGGGCCAGGTTGGATCGACCTCTTGAAGGTTATCCACGGTCTCAACGTGCTCGATGAAGTGGACGCTCCGAAACTCCGAGAGGTAGCGGAAGCCGATGTAAGCAGGCGGAATCGTTGGCCAACCATTGCCACCGACGGGATGGAAATACCGGCCTTGCTTGGCCACCACGTCGATCCACGTCATGTCCGGCGAGTTGGGCAGCAAGTCGCGACTGAGGGACACCACGTAGGCGAGCGAATCAAAAGCATTCGAGGTCATTCCATACTCCGCAAGATGCAAGTTGAGTTGATGAAGCCAGAGGCGCTCGGTTTGGCTTCTGCTCGCCGCGTGCGCCCTCTTCACCATCGCCCGGATGTCGGACCAAGACAGGTGATCAACAGGGATGCGATCCAGGTCGGCAGGGAGGTGCCGAATGGCCCAATCCCTGCGCGCCGCGCTGATAGAGATCAGGCGCTTGTCCTGCGCATTGGAGTTGGCAAGACGAGGTGCATACCTCGCCAGCTGCTCCCTTGATGCAACCTGCCAGTCGCGCTTCGCCTCAAAGATCAGGTGAAAGGCAGTGCCCGAAATCACCTCCAGATCCGTGAAGCCCCGGTCGGCCAAGCCGAAGGCCTGGCTGGACAAAACGACGTTGGCAAGCGGATCCAAACCCATCGATCCCAGCAGCTCTGCACGAAGCGCTGGCGACTGCTCCAAACACCAGCCGAGGGCATAGGTCCCGGCGTTCTCATCGCACCCAGCAAGCCCGAAGCAACTGGCTGGCACTGACCCCCTTATCAGCATCGGATGCTTACTCTACTGGCAGTGTTCCTAACGTGTCGGCTGATGTTGCCAGAAACGGCAGTTTCTGAGGCCACCACTTCCCTCGTGCGACCTTTCGCATCACCAGCGCTCTGAACGCATCGGGAGAGGGCGCGGGCCCAGAGCGCTTGTGGCGCCGGTGATTGCACGTCGCATGCGCGGCTACCACGTCTCCGCTGGCATCCTTTCCCCCGTCCCGCCTGGCGACCAAGTGCTCTGCCGTGCATCGGAAGGGCGCAGCAGAGCGCCGTCGAAGGCCCAGCTCGTCTGGGGAGGATTGCCACATGGCCAAGCCGCAGTAGTAACAGCGCCCGGACTGGGCAAGAAAGGCGAGGGCACGAAGGGATTTAAGGCGTTGGTTGCTCATCAGGGGCTCCGGAATCGAAAGGATTCCCGTGCCCCCTACTGGAGAACCTCGGGCACCCGGAGCCTACTGGCTATGCGGGCACAACACCGACGCTTCAAGCGACCGGCACCGGCTTTATAGCGTGGGGCGGGAATGCGCGCAACCGGGGACCGTCAGGACGGTTGCGAGGTGACGGCGAGTAACGTTTTGCCGAGAACCCAGAGGCCGCCACCATTCGCTTCTACAAGCGATTGGGTGGCTTGGGAGAGGTGCCTGCCGAAAATCAGTCGCGTGTCAGCACCGTTAAAATTCGACCCCTTGCGCATTCCGCTTTTTGAAGTAGATCTAAAGGGGAGGCTACAAAGGCCCTTTCGCTATACCCACAAACCAACGGAGGTTTAATCAATGCGCAAGTCCCTACCCATTCTCACCCTCGCCCTGGCAGCCTCCTTGGCTTCTGGATCCGTCGCCGCTGACGACCTCACCGAAGACCTCACGGTGTCAGCGACCTTCCGCAACGAGTGCTTCTTGCAGGTCAATGACATCGGTGGAGGCGAATACGGTGGCCTGAGCAATGGCACCCAAGGCTTCTCCAATGGCGCTCTGCTCGTCCGCTGCAACGCCGGGACGCCTTACAGCATCGTGCCGGGAGATGGCACCAACTACGGCCAAGCCGTGGGCGAGCCCAACAAGCGAGCCGTCTCCGATGGTGCAGGCAACTTCGTTGCCTACGGGTTGTTCAAAGACCCAGGTGCAACTCAAACGTGGGGCGCGGGTGCGGATTTGATAGAAGGGGTGGGGACCGGGGAGAACCAGCAGCTCGGCGTGGGCTACGCGTTTTACAACATCAACAAGGTCCCCGGTGGCGACTACTCGGACACCGTGGCCGTCACCTTGACCTTCTGACTCGTATAGCGAGTTAGCAAGGTGCAACGAGGCCCCCGAGTAATCGGGGGTTTTCATTTGTGTGTGGGTTGACAAGCTCAGATGTTCTGGTTGGATCAAAGGAGGTGTTTTGTCTGGGAGGACTTATGATTCGTTCGCTGTTGTTGTGTGTCGCTTTGCTCTCGTTGCCAAGTGCTGTCTTCGCGAGCAGCATCTCGTTGTCTCCGACGTCCATTGTTTCCAGTTCGAAAGATAAGTCGGCTGCGTTGGTTTTGGAAAACAGAGGGGACAACGCCGAGCGTTACCAGGTCTCGGTTTACGCTTGGAGCCAAACCGCCGACGGCCAAGATGTTGCGGTGCCCACGCAAGGCCTGGTGGCGGCGCCTTCGGTTATCGAGATTCCGGCGAAGTCCAAACGTGCCGTCCGGGTGCTCCGCGTTAGAGAGCAGGGTTCCCCGGCGTATTACCGCTTGCTGCTGCGCCAGCTCCCATCTGCTCAACCAGCCAGCGCGCCCAACGGCCGCATGAGGCTGCTGGTCAACCAAGACCTGCCAGTCGCGTTTGAAGATCCCAAGGCCGGCGAGCCGGTGCTGAGTGCACGCTTCACGGCTCAAGGGGTTTTGCTGTCCAATGACGGGGCCAAAGCAGGGCGGCTGACCAGCATTGGCCCCGCTGGCCACGCCCACTGGCGCGAGGGCGCATTGGGGTGGGTGCTGCCCGGCCAGAGCAAGCTCATCCCGCTCAAGCCTGGCCTCCGCGCCCCGTCCCTGTCGATCACGGTCAACGGCAAGCCCCTCACCGTCGCAGCGAAGTAAGGGGCCTTCATGCGAAGCTGGGGAGCCCTGGCCATGGCCCTTGCCTTGGCTGGAACTGCACATGCTGGCCTCCCTGACGGGGTGGCACCGGTCCTTGCAGCGCCCTTGGTCAACGGAAAGCCTGCGAAGGACCCTGTGCTGCTCTGGCAGGACAACGGGGCGTGGGTAGCGGAGGCAGCGACGTGGGCGCAACTGGGCGTCGTCCTCAAGCCCGGCGAAACCGGCGACCTCACCGACACCCACCTGGGCGTCACGCTTCAATACAACGCAGAGAATGCCACGGTCGAGCTGGTCATCCCCGCCGACCGCAAACCCGCTCAACAACTCACCAAGCAAGGCAACGCCCCTCCTGCGGTGGCTCCCGCCATCGGCGGACTGCTGGTGAACTACAACTTGGCCACCCAGTGGGCTGACGGCAAACAAGCCACGTCAGCAGCGCTGGATCTGCGGACAGGCGGGCGGTGGGGCGTGGTCTCCAGCACCGGCCAGCTCAACCAGTCGCCCACCGGGTTCGAGATGCGCCGGGGCATGACGACGTGGGGCAAAGACGACGTGGAACGCCAGATCAGCGCCCAAGCCGGCGATGTCTACGCCACCCCGCATGGCGGGCCGGTGGCCTTGGGGGGCTTCCGAATCGCCAAAGACCCGGGAGCCCTGGACCCACTGAACCCCACGTATCCGGTGCCGATGTTGGGAGGCCTGGCGATGGACCCCGGAACGGTGCGGGTGCTGGCCAACCAAGCCGAGGTGTCCCGGCAGGACGTCAAAGCCGGACCGTTCACCTTGGATGGGCGTCACTTGGCCCAAGGCGCCAGCCAAACGGCGGTGGTGGTGCGCGACGCTTACGGCCGCGAGACCGCGGTGAGCACCCAACGGCTCTACGTGGCCCCCAGTTTGTTGCGCCCCGGTCTCTCCACGTGGGAGCTGGCCGCAGGCCGGGTGCGCGAGGATGAGAACCGGTATGGCACGGCGGGCGTATCCGGAAACCTGGCGTGGGGCATCAACGACCGGTGGACCCTGAGGGCAGGTGGCCAGGCCGACGAGTTCGGCAATCACCACGTCACCGTGGGCAGCACCCAAGCCTTGGGCACGTGGGGCGTCTTCGACGTGGAAGCGGGCACGTCCACGGGCGGGGGCACGCGCTGGGCCGCCGCGTATGACTACAGGGGCCCGGTGTGGGGGATTCGCCTTCAACACGAGCGCAATCGCGATTTCTGGCGCCTCCAAAGCGAGCTCAGCACCCCGGTGGAACAGCGCACCCAAGCCAGCGTGTCGTTTCGTCCCAACCGGCGCTTGTCCGTCCAAGGGACCTACAGCGCGATCGACACCGGCCACGCCAACCTCGCATTTGTTGCCGTTGGGGCGTCCCTCAATCTGGGTGCAGCCGGCCAGGTCTCTGTCAACGTCTTGCGAGACATTCAGGGCGGCGATCTGCAGGTGGCCGGAAGCTACACCTATCGTTTCAACGCCAAGGCATCGGTGGGCATTCGTGCCCGCCAGGCGCCGGGCCAGAACAGCGTGGGCCTGCGGGGCAACTACCGCACGGAGAACGGCGTTCGCCTGGCGGCAGAACTTCAGGATGGCGATTGGGGCACCCAGGCCCGGGTAACCGCCGATGCGAGCACCCGCTGGGGCGACGCGCGGATGGAAGCCAGCCAATACGACGGGAAAAGCAGTGTGTCGGGAAGCGTCGCTGGTGCGTTGTTCATCGACCACCAGGGCATCGCTTTCGGCCGCCCGGCTTACAGCCGCTATGCGGTGGTGGACGTGCCCGGACAGGCGGGCATTCCGGTGCGTGTGGGCGGCAGCCCTGCAGGCGTCACCAATGCCCAAGGCCGCGTGCTGGTGACCAACGTCTCCGGATTGCTGCCCATGGAAGTGTCGCTCAAGGATAAGGAGTTGCCCATGGGCGTGGAGATCGGCGAGACCAAGAAATCGGTCACGGCACCTCGGCAAGGCGGGGTGCGGGTAATGTTCCCCGTGCTCACGCAGAACGCCCGATCCTTCACCCTGACCGGCAAGGCCATTCCTCCAGGCACAGTGGCAACGACCTCCACCGAGCAAGCGGTGGTGGGCTTTGATGGGGCGCTTTACCTGGAGCACCCGGAAGCGGGGCAGGGGGTAGAGGTGCCTGGCGTGTGCCGGGCCGTGTTGCCCTCGCCTCTGCCTGATATTCAATCCATTGCCGAGGTGTTTTGTGGTGAGTAGAGGGGGATTGGTTCGAATGGGCTGAAATTCGCCCCGAGCGATCCAAGATCTGCGTTTCGGCTCGGTATCATCGGGAACAACGAAGAGCGAAAGGAATCCCAACGATGGAAGCGTTTGACTGGTCAAAAGCGCCGTTTGCGACCACCTTTTGGCGGGGACAAGTCATCCCTGACGCGTTGCCGATCCTGATTCGCTGGGCGCAAGAAGGCGAGCCGCACACCTACAGCGACTTGGCGCAGGAGCTGCATGACCACTTTGGCCATGCCATAAAGCCGCGAAAGGACCTCTACGGCACTGTAGCCGGCGGCGTGGCCCAAGCGATTGAGTGGTTAAGTGATCAGTGGAAGATGCCAATCCCTCCGCTGCATGTCATCGTCGTGAACAAGCAAACCAAGCATCCGGGCGATGGCGCGATCACCATCTCCCCCGCCTACTTTGCCGGTAAAAAGTTGGACACTGAGGACGAAAAGCGTGCACACCTCCGTCAAGCCATGGAGGACGTGTTCTCCTACCCTGATTGGAGCCGAGTAGCGGCCGCGTTGGGGGCGACAACGCTCATTCCGCGAGCTGGTGCCAAGCCAGTAGACGCTAGCGAGCAGGTTATTCCGCTGCCCAAGGTCCAGCAGGGAGGAGGGGCAGAGAGCGCGGAGCACCAAGCGCTGAAACGATGGGTGCGAGAGCACCCCGAAGAGCTGGAAGACTTCGGAGCGTTTGAGCCCGGCAAGAACGAGGCGGTGCTGAGCAGCGGTGATCGCCTAGACGTGTTGTTCGACAACGGCCGTCAACGTTTGGCAGTAGAGGTCAAGACCAGCAAATGCTCGGAGGACGAGCTCATGCGTGGGGTCTACCAGTGCGTGAAATACCGCGCCATTCTTCGGGCAGAACAGTTGGCCATGCGCCAGGTGCCAAACGGCGAGGCCGTCCTGATCTGTCCGCGGGCTCCCGGCAAGGAGACAAAAGCGCTCATCAAGCGCTTGAACGTGAACTATCTCCGAGTCCCAGTGGAGGCGGAGAACTGAGGACGGGGCGTGTTACCAGTTACAGGGGGAACTCGGCCCTGTTTTTTGGGGGCGGCCCACCTTTCATTTTCAAAATCGCGCTGAGAGCTAGAGCTCAACACATCAACAGGAATGGCGATGGATCAACTTCCTTCCAGCATGTTCGATGTCTTCGCGCTCGCCTTGCCGCGAGGACTGGGATTCGGTGAGAACCCCCCGAAGAACGCTTGGCAAAGTTTGGATGGGGTCACCGTCTGTGCCCTGACGGCGAATACCACCTCCGGCAGATTCGGCGTGCTGGTGATGCGACGTCGAGAAGATGACGTGTGGGTCGTTCTGCGCCGAGATGACGATGCCTTCTCAGAGGACGACGCCATGGCGAGCATCAAGGAGGCGTGCGTGGATGGACTCCCGAAAGTCGCATTGCCACCCGGCGCCAAGCGACGCCCCCCGTTAGCGCCCTCTAACGCCAAGAAAGACCCCAGCAACATCTTCAAAGAGCTGGGGCAGCACTTCAGGGAGCGCGGGGCATGGATGCTTAACCAGCTGTATTTGGCCATGCCTAACCCTGACGACAACTGGGCCAGTGATTGCCGGACGGACAACTTCCACACCCGGCTCTGGGAAGCGATTTTGTTCGCGAGCCTGAGAGAACAGGGGCTGCTGGTGACGCAGGACCGTCCGTCTCCGGATTTCCATGTAACCAACCGCAAGGGCGGAGAAGCCTGGATAGAAGCCGTCACGGCCAACCCGTCCATCCCCTACGACCACGCCAATGCGGTGGAGGCACTGCCGCCTCGAGACCGGCGCGAGCGCATGCTGGGCACCGCCGCAGTTCGGTTTGCCAAGACCATCAAAAGCAAGATGGACAATGGCTACGCACGGATGCCGCACGTCGCAGGCAAGCCGTTCGTTCTGGCCATCGCCGATTTCCAGGCGCCGGGTTCAATGGTCTGGAGTCGAACCGCGCTGATGAGCTACCTCTATGGGTTCTATGCCAAGGAAGTAGAGCTCGGCGGTCACCGGGTCGCTGTATCGGAAGCGGTGGACAAGCTGATGGGGGCCCAGGAGATTCCGGCGGGGCTGTTCGATACCTCCGAAGGGGAGGAACTCTCGGCGGTCATCTTCAGCCAGGCTGCCACGATGTCAAAGTTGAGCCGTGTTGCCGTCTCGTTCGGCGGATCAACGGGCGACTATCGATACGTTCGCATCGGGGAGCTCGCAGATTTCACGGCTGGCGCATTGCGGGGAAAGCCCTTCAGCATGGACGTCAACACCGATGAATACCGGGCGTTGTGGACGCCTTACGATTACGAGCCTTGGACGGCCGAAATGGAGGTGTTCCACAACCCAAATGCCAAGCACCCGGTCAACCCGGCGCTCTTTCCAGAGGCCGCGCATTGGCTGCTCGTGAACGGTGAGATGGATTGCCAGCGCTTCTTTAAGAAGATCATCCTCAAATCCAGAACGCTGGTCCTGGGCGCACACCAGCCCGTGCCCTCCGTGGATGACTTGAAGTTCCGAGAAACGTTCGATCACTAGGCGGTGGGCGAGGATTACCCACCTGCTGCGGAACGTTCAACGATTGAAGGCCACGCGCCGGATGTCGCCGTGCAGGCCGGCTTCAACTGTGAGCTGGATCGCGTGAACCTGGGGGCGATAGCATCCCAAATCGCGACAGATCAGCCGCCTCGAAGAGTGAACGACCACTCGGGCCGTCGCTTGGACCTGCTGCGAACGCGCACCCTGTCCGATGCCGTTCGCACACCCTTGGTCCAAGAGGGGCGAGGGCTTGGCAGTTTGACTTCACTGTGCGGTGGTTCACATCTTCAAGAGGTTTTGTGAAGAAGGGGGCAAAGCGACAGATTGGTGGACAACATTCTCCCAGAAACGCCCTTGCCAAACCGTTGATCTCTCCAACAATCAGTGGGGAATGCAATCGTTTAAGGAGGGTGTGATGACGATGGTTTGGTTCGGGAACGTATCGATCCTGCTCTTGCTCGTCGCTATGTTCTGCGTGGTCAGTAACAGGGTAAAGAATCGGCGGGGAGTCCGGGCAGACGTGGTCAACCACGAGGTGGCGTGGGGGCACTTCATGCATGGAGGCCGGTGGTTGCACCAGGAGCACTGCATCACGCTGTTTGACGCTCGCGTGCTCTTGTATCCAGTTCATCAGGGAGGCAGTGACAGCGCTTGGGATTGGGTTCGCGCGTGCCTGCCGGCCGAGGTCACGGTCCCCATGAACGCCCCCACGCCCGCCGAGCTTGAGCGGGTGATACGGAGCAACGAGAGGGCGAGGCGGGCGCTGATCGCGCAACGCATGAACGACGAGGAGGAAAGGACGTTCTTTCCGTTCCAGATGCTGGCCTCTATGGCCATGTCGTCCGCAGTGCAGGGCGCCCCTGACCGGCCTTGGTTACATGGCGCCGTTGGGCGACCGTGGCTGGTTGAGGATTTCAACCAAAGGACGAAGGACGTCATCCTCCAAGACATCGGTCTGCGATGCCATGCAGTGGAGCTTCTGAGGCTAGGGCTGAGGCCGGGAAGGTGTCGGACCCCACAAGCAAAGCGATTTGGGTTGAGCACATCCACGGTAGCTGCTGAGACGGCGCTGCCGGACAGCAGGCCATGCCTGAAGTGGATTGACCTTCAGTGCAACGAAAAGGGGCCGCTGCCCCTTACGGCCTGACGGCCCACGCCCTGCGCCGTAGCCTTTCAGCATCCCAACCGATGAGAGCTACCCATGAAGCACGCAACCCGGCACTTCCGCCTGTCCACCGCGACCCGCGACCTGGCCATCGTTGGCCTTGCCCAAGCGGGCGGCACTGTTCGCGACATCGCCAACGCCGTTGAAGCGTCCACGAGCACCGTCCGCCGCGTGCTGAAGGCCGCCACCGTTGCACCCGGTTGGGGCTACGGCATGCGAAAGTTCCTCATCTCGCGTGTCGAGTGGGACACCGACGGGCGCGTGCTGAAGCGCTTGCCGAGCGAAGGGGAAGTTTTCCTTGATGCTGAGCAGATTGACGATCGGGCCCCGGACGAGATCGATGAACTGGTCTACAACGCCTTTAGCGATCACCACGGCTACTGCATTTGCGGCTGCAAAATTTCGGAGATGGTCCGTGCGTGATCTCTGCTGCCGGGGCTATATTCAAGGCCTGACCACTGAGGAAAAATGAAAAGCGCCCTACGGGGCGCTCTTCATTCATTCAATGCTCAACGCAAGTGTTTTGATGTTGGGGACCTGCTTGTCCAGCTGAGTCTGGTTGACGGTTACATGCTTTCCAAGCACGTTGACCCTGCCTGCATTAAGATTTGATATTGGAATTCCGCACGTTCCTGACACAACGGACGCTGTGTTTGCGTCGTTGACCTCGTATTGGAACATTTGCTTGAAGGCGCGCTTCGTTGCCGGGATTGGAGCGCCATTTGGATGAATGGCAAATAGGTTTGCGTTCGCTTGCCATACAGCATAAATTTCATCGCCAATCTCATTAACCACTGTCTTAAATGCAGTCGCAGAAGATTGATTGGCTTGGGTGAGCCGGTTTCCGATATACATATATATCTGGGGGATCGACATCCTAAAGCGTTGTGCGTTGATAAAGAATTCGGACTGCTGTTGCCCCGGCTGGCGCATCACGCCGTGAGCGAGCGAAAGAACCGCGCGAACGGCGCGCTTGGATGACCCATCTGCCGAAAATGGAACTATTAGCCTGTCCGCTGCCGAGAGTGCCAGTTCCGTATAGATCGAGAAGCTTGGATTGCAATCGATGAAAATAGTGGTTTCATCGTTGTTCCAGCTCTCGACGATATCGTGAATTAAGTCACTAATCCAGGTGTGGACGATTCGCCATGCATCGGCTGGACCCGGGAAAGAGGCGGACGTCACGCGCGACGCTTGAATCTCCAACTGCTCATCACCCACGACCAAATGGACGTTGGCAGGGACGTGCCTATTAAACGTGCTGACCTGAGTCGCGTAACGGCTTCCTGATTTGGGGTTGACGTAAGGGCTAAGAATCCGATCTTCGATATACCCAGAGATCGTTCGGCGAGGAATGCCTTGATGGATCTTGCTTATCGCCACTTCGCCGTCCACCATGCCGCCCAGGAGCATGGAGGAAGAGTTCGCCTGAGGGCAAAGATCGATTACAAGGACCTTTTTTTCAGGATGGATTCGCGCATACTCCGATGCAATCTGAAAAGAGAGATAGCTCTTCCCCACTCCGCCCTTGTTGTTCCAGATCGCGTATACCGCCATTTTCGTCCTCCTTGCGTTGAACGGCCATTCTATCGGAGGCTGCTTGCTTAGTGTTACAACGCGACGGAGGGAGCGAGCGAGGGTGGGGATGAGACACGTCTGCCCGATGCGGCTGTCAAGGGATGCACGGCGGCTTGTTCAGGATCTCGTTCAGCTTTTCCTTGGGCGCTGTAGGCTCAGCAGGCCTCGGCGTATGTGTCAACACAATGATGGACGTGGTCCCCAGTGCCCCTCGATCATGGACCACGAGGGCTTCGTTGCCGCTGCGGGCATTTTACATTTTTGGATTAACAGGGCACGATTTAGCCTTCCTCTAATGTGCTGATTGAAAGCATGGCAACTCGAACCCTCAAAGACATCGCCGCTGAAAAGGCCAAGGCCCAGCAACTGTTGGAAAAACTGGACCAGGAAGCCAAGGAGTTGGCGCAGGCGGAGGCCAGTGCCAGCTTTCCGCAAGTCGTGGAGCTGCTGACCACCTTTGGCGGGCACTACACCCTGAAGCAGAAGAACGAGATTTCAGCCTTGTTGGGCCTGGGTGGCAAGAAGCCGGCAAAGGGCGGCCAGAGCGAAGGCGTGACCCGTGCACCGAAATACCAGATCCCCGATGGCACGACTTGGACAGGGAACGGCAAGCACCCCACCAAGTTCTTGGCGTGGATCGAAACCACCGAGGGCAAGGCCTGGCGTAAGAAACATCCGGACGAAAAATATCCGGCTTACCCCTTCAAGGCCTAACGGTCTTTGCTGGATGAAAACGAGCCCCGGGAAACCGGGGCTTTTTTGTGGGCGTGAGGTCAGGAGCAAAGAGCAAAAGCGGCTAAGAGCCTAAAAGCGTCCGGGGAGCAAAGGCAGGGGGAAGCGGCAGCGGCTTCCGCCGTGCCTTGGGTTTGGCATTAAATGGCAAGTGGTCCAAAGATTTTGAAAATCTGCTTTTCAGCCGTCATTTCTAATCTTTAGTCTTAAAAAGAATCTATAAAACTATTGCGAATTATCTTGGATGTCATAACTTGAGCGTGTAGGGAGGAAATGTCTTCCACTCTTCCTAATCAAATAGCTAAGGATTCTTGTATGCATATTCACGCTCTCGCAACCGACGGAACCCAAGTCATCGCCATCACCCAAGCCGCTTCTAGCGGCGGGGAGTATGGACATCCTGTGATGCATTCAGCGGAAACGGTCAGCACTGGCCCCATTGTCTGCAAGGTCTGCGGGGCCGTCGGTGCGGGCCAGGGCTATCCATTCTCGACGCTGCCAAAATCGATGAGGACCTGCGATGACTGCGCCTGAAGAACACACGAAGAGGCGCCGCCGCTACTACGCCTACGAACGCCGCTCGGGCTCTGTCTGCTACTTCGACAAAGCCATGCACGAGCACCTCCAGCGCTACCTGCACACCATTGGTCATTTCCACCTGGCCCGGTGCCTACACACCTCTGCCTTGCTGACCCTGGAAGAGGCCAACCGCGAGGCTTGGCTCCCCAAGCCCAAGAGGACCCCATGACCGCGCGCTACACCCTCAAGCCCCAGCAGAAGACCCAACGCCGGGTGGAGACGATCCATCCGGTGAAAGTGGATTTGCCTACCAAGACGGCGTTTGACGCCCTGGCCCGGTCGCAAGGCTTGAGCTCACGTGCCGCGCTCACTCAGCTGATCAACTTGCATGCCGTGCTTCGTCAACCCTTCGAGCCCCGCAACCCGCGCCCTTGGGGCGTCAACGGGTCACCGTGTCGTCCTATCTACATCGCCGCTCTGCCCGCCGTGCTGGTCTCGCCAGACGTTGGCTTGGCCCTTCTGATCGACGCGAACAGAGCCCACATCCGCATCCCTGAAGCCATCCGGCAGCTGGTCGCGAGGTGTGTTCAAGCGTGCGGGTGAGTGGGGGAGGTGTTGAGCGGGGACTGGGGCGGCGATGGCCGCCTTTTTTGTGCCTGGCGATCCGCTGGCGCAGATAAGGGGCGGGTGCCCCTTTCTTGGGGACTGGCGAGGCATCGGCGGGGATAGTTGAACGGTGGCTGGGGCGGAAGCCCTGGCTTGGGCCTATCCCTCTCAAGAAGCTTTTTGCTTTTCAGGTGCGCCCTGGGCGCGTTCTTTTACAGCCAAGAGCAAAGGCGGCCAAGATCTTAAAAGCGTCCGGGGAGAAAAGGCAGGGGAAGCGGCAGCGGCAGCGGCTTCCGCCGTGCCTGCGGTTATGCGGAATATGTGAAGTGGTGCAAAGGATCTAAATATCTGCTATTCGTCATTCAGTTTTTGATTTTAGTCTTAAAAAGAATCTATAAATGTATTGCCAAAAGATAGATTTGTCATAACCTGAAATCAGGGAAAGCAATCAAGCTTTCAATCAGAAAAAAGGAATCCTTCCATGTTCGCCATCACTTTCTACATCGCAAGCCTGCTCATCGGTGTTATTGCTGGCCTCGTCATCGTGGACCGGGTCGAATCCAACCCCCATTTCATCTGAGGAGCTTTCCATGTTTATTTTTCCTTTCAATGACGACGGCTTCGATGGAATGCGAGCCTGGATCGCCGAAAACCAAGCCACGTTCAACAGCCTCATGTTCGAGGCTCAGCGAAAAGCAAAAAACCTCGGCGAGGAGGCGTGGGCGTTCCACCTGGATTACTGGGATGCCTTGGAGGAGCAGGATCAGGCGTTTGATGCGCAACTGGCAGCCGCAAACGGCGACTTCACCCCGGAGGGGTTCGAGCGCTATCAGGCCCTGCTGTTCTCCATCGCAGGCTTCAACCAGGCAATGGTCAACCGTGAGCTGGAGCAGCTGGCCGCAATGGAGGGGGGCCACGCATGAGCACTCAACACGACCCTCTGTCCATGATTCCCGAGCTCAAGCCTCTGACCGCTCGCGACTACATGGCACTGCTGCACTTCCTTTGGCTGGGCGTTTCAGGCCTTGGCGTCGCCCGGTGCGGCTGGGAAATGGTCACCGGCAAGCAAGCAACGCTGTCTGACGCGGCCCTGGGAGTCCTGCTGCTCTGCGCCCCCTTGGTCGTGGCCTGCATCTGGGGCGGCTGCTTGGTGGGCATTGCCCAGCACTACCGCCTCACCTGAAACCCGATCACCTGATAAAACGGAGGACACCGTCCCATGCGCAAGATCTTCAACAAGCTGCTCAACATCGCCCTCTTCGGAATGGTCATCTTCGCCTTGGACAAGGTTCCGGAGCGTCTTGATCGCATGGCGCATACCGCCCAAAACTTGGCTCAGAACGTCGGCTACTCGGGGCCGATGGCGGGCATCCCGTCCGGGGTTCCTGATGACATCGAGTGGTGATCATGGACACATTCAAGATTTCATTCACGGCAAGGGAACGGGGCATGATCTTCTGGGGCTCTCTCAAGAACGGCTGTGCGTGGTTGCTGAGACCCTTTCGACGTAGCGGCAAGCCGGTAAACCTGGGCCAAGCTTGGCGCAAGCCACGAAAGCACACCAAGGGACTCGTTGGCACCTACTCGGACGCCGATCGCCGCTTGTGGCTGGCTGTCAACGTCGGCTTCACGTCATTGGTCGAGATCGCATTGGCCAAAGGTGGTGATGCGTGTAAAACCTTCCAGATGAAGAACGACCTAGGGGCAACCATCACGGTTGATCTGCTGCTGCTTTGCTGGATGAAGACGGTCGGGAAGCAGGCAACTATTCGATCATCTCTGACCTCTGCGGGTCTGGGCATGTGCGACCCCATTTCGCGGTGGGGCATCTCGCCGGACGGTGAGTTTGGAGCTTCTGATCAGGGGGGAAGGTGGATCACCAGCCACCAAATGGATGGAGACGCCGTTGCTCGGCTGTTGATTCCAGCCGGGGCTGACCCGTATCGAGCCTTCAATGACATCCGCGGGACAGGTGGCGACCGAACTGGAAGTCTTGAGTCCAGTCCAAGATGGGTCGCAGCCGAGCACATGAAGGAATGGGGTGCTCTGGCTCGGCATGTTCACTTGGAAGAGACCCTTCCGTCAGCGCAGCTGACCGGCCCACGTGCCAAGGCTCGCTTCTGATGGACGATCACGTTTCCTGTTCACAACGGAAGCTCGTTCGCCTCGCATGGGCGGCCCGTCGGGATCTCTTGCCAGACAGCGCCTGCGTCAGGCGTTCCAAGAGGGGGCCGATTTCCATTCCCCTCTGTCCAGCAGCGATCTGAACAACGACCCGTTCGCCGTTGCCTGGGATTGCGTCGCAGGCGTGGTGGTTCGGGAACTAACGTGCCTCAAGGACGCTCAAGAGTGGCTGCACACGTTTCTTCGCGCGCACGAGTTGCATCAAGCGCTGCCGCCCGCAGAGGGAATCGCTGCCAAGCGGCGCTTCTGATGGCGGCGATCCCCTCGGTAAAGGGAGCGGTGGGCGGACCTGGTTTAGGAGTTGGGGGAGGCCGCTGCTTTCGCGCGGTTGTTGAACGTCTTGCACCATTCGAGCATGTCTTGCACGTCCTTCAGCAGTTCGTCCGGATCCGGAAGCCAACTAGGGGTGTCCATGGGTTGGGAGTGCTCGAATGCCGAATACTTGGTCATCATCCCGTCGATCAGTGCGCAGTCTGCTGGGGTGATTGCGCTGAGACGCTGTAGCTTGTTGAGCGTGTTGATTTCACGCCGGTAGCGGTTGATGACGCCAGAACAAAGATCGTCCTCTACAGAGCGCTCAACCAAGATTCGGAAGTTACTGCAGGCGGCCTTCAGGGCAAGGTCTTTCAGCGGCGGATCGAGCTTCTTGAGCTGTCCGATGCTGCTGACCATTTGGCCCAAGCCGGATTGTGGCTTCAAGGAGAACGTATTGATCTGCGTCGGCATGCCGGTTTTACTCCCGTCGCGGGCGATCGATTCGACCGCGACGCTGACCGCGGACTGATCGAGCTTGATTCGCTGCTTGGCGGCATTCTGCAGCAGGACCATCAGTGATAATCGATGCGTGAACACGATCACCTGGCGATGCTCGGCCAGATCCACCAGTCGTTTGGCGACCGCCTCCTCAAAGCGTTGATCCAGCGAGGAGATGGGGTCGTCGAAGATCACTGGCATGCCCCGTTCAAGGCCAGTCGCGTCGGCCAGGAAGGCTGCCAACGCCACAATGCGTTGCTCCCCCTCGCTCAGGATCTCCCGGTTCTTCTGGGCACCTTGCGCGTCCTTCAGCTCAACGTAGAAGGTGAACGCCCCTTTGCCTTGTGATCGATACGCCATGCGGACGGGAAGCGAGTGGCCTCCCAACGCCTGCAACTCGGCATTGAAGCGGTCGCAATAGCCCTTGGCCAACTCCGACTCGCCAATGTCATTGCTTTTGGTCGTCAACTGGCTGGTTGAAGTGGACCGAACAGCAGCTTCCACCGTTCCTACGCGTTTAAGGCGGATCACGTCGGCCCATACCGCGTCACGCTGCTCCGACAGCCACTGTTGTGCCTTCAGCTCCGCCAGGCGGGTTTCCTTCTCTTTTCGTCCCTTCGGATCCAGCAAGCCCGCGAGCGCGTCGCGCTCAACGCCGGTCGTCTTGACCTTCTGATCGTAGGCGTTGGTCCACACCGACCACTCCACAGACGGTGCCGCGGTAGCCTCGAACATCGCTTTCAACCTTGTATGAATGGCCTTGAGCAGCTGAGTGGCTTGTTCTGCTTCCAGGCCAATAGCGGCGCACTGGGCTTGCCAAGCGACATCGGTGAGAGGACTGGGCAATGCCTTCTTCAACGCCGTCAGCGCGTCTTCTGCTGACTTTGCTTCCGTCTGCAGGGTGGCATTGAGGTAGTTCTCAAAGCTGGCCAAGCGGGCCTTGCCATCGTCTCTCAAGGTCTGCTGGCAAAGGACACAACAGGCCTCGTCCCCAACGTGAGGGAAGGGATGGTCACCGTAGGCAAGGCCGGTTGAATAAGCTTTTGCAGCGTCCCAAAGCGTTCGCCAAACGGGGTCGCCAACGCCCTTCAGCGGCAACCCATCGAGGAAGGCCGTAGCGTAAGCGGTGGCGGCTTGGCGCTTGACCTCTGCATTGCTGCGGGCATCCAAGAGTGCTTGGGCCTTCTCGTCGCTCAAGCTCTCCCTCAACGGCGAGACGCTTGTGGCCATCTGCGACAAGCGTTCAAGCTCTCCGACGGCCTTGGCGTGGGCCACTTCAGGGTTCGCCTGGGCCAGTGCGGTCTCCAGAGCCAAACGCTCATCGTTCAGCGCAGCGGGGAAGGCGCAACGCTTCTTGATCTCCTCTTCGGTCAGTTTCGCCGTCAGCTTCTGAAGAAACGTGGCCGCGCTGCTCTGGGCGTGATCTTCCGGGATGTGGGGCAGTTTGCTGGTGAGCTTGGCCGCGCGGGCCTTCAATTGGGTAGCGAGGTCATCGGAGATCTTGATGAGCATCCCGACGAACCGCATCGCCCGGGGAAGATGGGTGGCGGTGGTGGCGTTGTCTCCGAACTCAAGCGCCGTGGCTGAGTCGAATACAGGGACCGCTTTCAACGTCGAATGGGGGCCGTCGGATGCTTGCCAAGTGAGATCAGCAGGCGAAGTGGTGCCGTCGGCTCGCGTCGCCGTGACTTTAATCAGAGCAGAGGCGGCAGCGGGGTTCTGCTTGAACACATTGCCGTGGATGGATCCCTTGGCCCGCGCGCCGCAGACGTGCTTCATCAAACGGGCGTAGCCCGATTTGCCGGCCCCGTTTGGTCCGTAGACGACGGTCATTTGGCCCTGGCTGAGATCCAGTGCCGCGTCCTCGCCAAGGGCATTGACGCCGCGAATGGAGGAGACCGAGTCGATACGAAGCTCAGCGGCGGTGGGTGTCCCCAAGATGGTTCCCGGTGCCAAAGCAGGGTGTGGAGCATCCAGCTTCTTGGCTGCGTCGGCCAGGCAGTGATCCGCCAGCGCCTCCATCTCTTCCTCGTTCGGCATGCGGCGGTGCTGGGTCGCCAAGGAAGCGGCCATGCGTAACCAGCTGGGTCGGCCATTCAACCAGTCTTCCAGCGTCATGGGCGCAGCGGCCCCGTCCTTCTTTGTCATCGGTCACTTCCCCTGTGCTTGGCGGTAGCCAGGAAGGCTCCGTCCCCCTCCCTCGATAGTGACGCGGGTCACATTTGGAGGCAAGTCGGCGGTGGTCGTAGGCTCGAACGAGCCATATCGAACGGGGTGATGTGCCCAATCTGGGATGGGATCAGGGGGCTGGATGCTGATGCGCAGCGAGGATCGATGCCAGCTGGCGATTGAACGCCCGGGCTTCTAACGCCACGGTCTCCCACGCTCGCTCGTCCACATTCGCTCGCTCCTTAAGCCCGCCGAGCCAGGTTTGGGCGCTGAGACGAATGGGAAGAGGTTCACCGTGTCCGGTGGCACCACGGAGGGCGTCGAGGGATGCGAGATTGAGTTCAACCAAGTTGACTTCGATGAGGGCCTGCATCTGCACGGGGACAGCGCGTGGTGATTCAACCCCTTTTCCTAGCCACTTTTTCAAGCGCTTCAACATCGCTGCTCCTCCATGAGCTCCAGAAACTAAGACCCTGGGGGCTCGGTGGCGACCCCTTTGCTCTTCGCGTATTGCCGAACCTTCGCCAACAACTCTCGCTGCTGCTCAGTATCCAGCCTGGACATCACCAACAGGGTTTCGGCTACCAAGTCATTGGTCGCATGGAAATAAGCCACTGGCAGCCCGAGCGCTTCGGCCAGCTTTTCCATGCTATCCAAGTCTGGCACTCGATCGCCTCTCTCGTAACGAGAAATCCTGGGGGCGGCGCTGTTTTCCTCGTCCAACCCAAGCACGGCCCCCAAATCCGCTTGTGTCAGGCCCTTGGCAAGCCGGGCCTCGCGCAAGCGACGGCCGAACGTGTGAGCAGGGGCGAGAGGAGCAGGCATGGGAGATCAACGGATCAGTAACGACCCCACAGTCTGCCGCTTCCAATGCTGCACTGCATTTGCCAAACTTGCAAATAGGCCGGGGTGACCGGTATCAGGGGGACGCATGAAGCAGACGATTGCAGCCATGGCGGTAGTCATGGCGTTGACCAGCGGGACCGCTGGAGCCCAAGACGGCATTTTGGGTCGGATCGGCAAAGGGCTGATGCAGGCGGGCAAAGAGGTGGCATCCGCGCCGGCGACGAGGCGCTACCTGGAGCCCGCAGGGACTTACTGGGACGATGGGGACCCCGAGGTTCTTGACGGCTACACCCGCGTTCGGTGGGGCCTTGCCGCCACGGCCTCTGGCGGATTCGACCTCTGCGAAGGCAACCTGTTCGCTCAGGCCAAGGCGGGCTACGTCATGTCGCCATCGACCCGAACCCGTTGCATTGGCAGTTGGCAGCACCTCTTTCAGCGGCTGGGGCAGACCGGCGACCCAACGACTGCCTTCGACTCCAAGGCGCGCCAGTTCGTTGCCACGGACCTGTTTTACCTGCGGCCTCCCATGGACGTAGAGATCGACCCGAAGACCGGGATCCTCCATGCCTACGCGAAGAATTTCGACAACGCCTGGTATCCCCACTCCCCGGGGTTTTTGCCCACGGCAGTGGTGGGAGCATCCCCGCTGGGAAAGGGATCAGCAGTGGTCGGGGTGGAGCACGGAGGCCGTTACCACGCGGCACTGCGACTGAAGCCCGAAGACGTCGCTGAACTGAACCGGGTCGGGCGCGACGCGACCGGGGATCGGATCTTTTTCAAGGTCCTGAAGGGCGGCCTTCAGCCCAACGGCCTGCCAGACATCGTTCTCCGCATCGACCGGATGGAGATCGGCTACAAGAACCAGGTCATCGGCATAACCCCTTCCAAAGACAAGGACGCATGACATGAAACAAGCAATGATCGTGGTCGCAGCAACGACACTCCTGAGCCTGACGGCCTGCTCTGGTGGCAAGGGCCCCACGAAGGAGGACGGGGTCAAAGTTGTAGAAGGGTTCTTTACCGAGCAAGGGAAGCAGGCGACGTTGCAGCGCACCTGGAAGCTTGAGGTCACCGATGCGGGCGGCCTGGAGCTCGATTGCGAGAAAAAGCCCAATGGGGATCAAGAGTGCACGGTGGGCGGGTCGGTAAAAGCCCAGGGTTCCATCGGTGGCCAGCCCACCAAGCCAGAGCCGGGCACCCTCAAGCCGAAGCTGCGTGCAGTGTTCCGCCCGCAAGGCGAGGGCTGGCAGGTGGTCGAAGTGAAGGACGAAGGGACGTCCGTAGGCTAAGCGCCTGGACGCCATGTCTTGACTGCACACGGGTTCCGATCAAGCGTGCAGCCACGACCCGAAGGGAGAGAAGAGATGACTGCTCACGCACCGCAGCCCCGCATGATGTCCCCGCCTGGGCCGTCTCAGATGATCCTGCCGCTCGTGATTTTGGGCCCGTTGGGGCTTGTCGCACTGGCCGCGGGACTGGAAATCATGAAGCGGGACTTCTTCATCGGCCTGATCTGCTGCGTGCCGGGCGGGCTGATGTTTGGGTTCTTAGCCTTCTGCTTCGCCCTCCATGTCCGAGCTCAGCGGCTCTGGGGCTGGCACGTCCAAACCGGCCGTGTCCCGACGTTCCGTAACCACGGGTTCCTGAAGGGGGCGGCGATTGGCACGTTGCTTGGCGGCGGCTTGGTGGCGATGGCGGCGTGGCTCGGCTTGCGGTTGATGGACGACCCCGTCTACGGAATGTTTGCCAACTACGCCTTCTACGGGGCCTTCCTCTACGGTTTGCCGGTGTTGGTCGTGATGGCCGTAGTGGCCGGCTGGGCCAAGCGGGCCTGGGATCGTTCCGCTCTTCCTTTGGCCTAAGCGCGTCACTCCCCAAAGAAACCAAAGGGCCCCGGAAGGGGCCCTTTCCATGTGTCCCTTCCGTGCGCTTTTGCTTTGAGCCGCTGTTAGCTTTTGGCCTCAAGAGCACGCGGCCCCGGGCCGCGTCGTAAAGGAAGGAAGGGCAGGGGGCAGCGGCGCCCGCCGCAGCCGGAGGTCACCGATAAGACGGGTGGATCACGGCTTGGGGCCCCTGCACGTCAGGGTGAGCGCCTGGTAGTCAACCCGGCTGGGGTTGTAGAACTGACGATACCAACGATGGGAGATGGCCTGGCCCACGTTGCTCTCCGTGCACGAAGGCAACCCCTGCTGGCTCCCATACCCGCCGTTGGGCGTGCAACCGGACTGCCCCGTGCAGGTCACGTAAGGAATGGACGCAAGCGCCGCACTGCTCGGCCATTCCCAGCGATACGAGTTGTTCGATTTCCCCACCAGATCGGAAGCGCAGGCTTGGCGGCACACCGCCATCGACGTGCCACTCGTGGTCCAGTTGTAGTCGCAATAGTGCATGCCCATGTTGGAGACGCACTCAAACTCATACGAGTAGGCGTAGTTGATGTTTCCCACGTCTCCCAACGCGTTGCACTGCTCAGCGTAGCTCGCTGACTCGCTGATATCGGCCGGCCAATTCCCTGGCATCGGGGCAGGGGTCTCCACGCGGGTCACCGGCACGTTGTTCAAGGCCCATTGCAGCCGTGCTGTCTCCGCTGGAGTCAGACGAACCACCGCGTCGGGATACCAATATTGAATCGCGGAGGAACCCGAAGGGAGCGGGAGGTCCACGTAATCGGAGGAATACCACGCCGCCACCTGCAAGCTGCCATCGCTGCAGCGCGGGGCCGTCGGCACGCACGTGTTGACCGCATTGCGCTGGTTGCCGGTATCCGACCAGGCCGACCATCCACCAACGTTGGGCACTGGTGCCGTGGTGCGACCGGAAGGGCAGGCGTAGCTGATGTCCCGCGAACGGACCTGCTCCCATTCCTGCGACACGTTCCCAGTCATCCCGGAAGGGCATGATCCCGTGCGGGTGACCCACTGGGCCTGCGTTTGCCGCTCGTTGGTGGGGCATGCCTGGCAGCTGCTGGCAATCGTTGCCGTCACCACGACGGGCCGTGCCCAAGCTTCGGGATGTTCCCACGCCGCGTCGGTGTTGGGATCAACGCCTTCGTTCGGACAGACGGTGCGCGTGCGAAGGGTTTCCGTTCCCCATGTCCCCGCTGGGCACGTGCCCGTCTGCGCCTGCGTCTCTGCCTGCTTGCAAGGCACCAAGGCTGGCGGCAGCGGGGAGGGAAGGCCGATGGGCGAGGGCTGCGGCACCAACGGAATCGCCGCGGCCGGCGGTGGGGCAGGGACGGTCGGAATAGCGGGAGGCGGCAGGCCGGGGGAAAGAGTGATGGGAGTGCCAGGCAATGCATCGCCCACTGCGGGGGCGGAGGCCACGGGTCCCGAAGGTGTCACCGGCGGGGGATCGGGCAGAAGGGGTTGGGGCGGCGCAGCGGGTGCGATCACGGCGGCAACAGAGCCTCCGCTTGCCAGCCCCGAGTGATACACCACCTCCAATACGTTCCCGCCTTCCTGGCAGGCGATGCTCAACGTGGGCACATCCAGTTGGCCTCCGGTGTTCCACTTCGCCGACGTCCCGTCCACTCGCACGTCCTGAACATAAGCGTCCCCCACCACCGCACTGAGGAACGGCACGCATGCACGGCGGGGCACTCCAGAGAACGCCACGGTGAAGCTGTCTCCAAAGCGTCGAACGGTCGCCGGCGTGATGGCGATGGGCCCACCCCAAGCGTTGGTCAGCGCGGACACGGACGACGATTTCCGGAAGTCGACGGGCGCCAGGTTGTCCTCCACCACGCTTGAGGCACTCACGTTTCGATACGTGCCTATGACGCCGTAGGACCTGTCGATTGCGCTGGACATCGCCCGGAGGTTCTCAACGTCCGTTGCCACATAAACCCGGGTCTGGACGCGGGGATAAAAGATCAACGCCGCCGCTCCGATGGCTGCGCTTGCGCCCAGCGCGACGAGCAACTCCACCAGGCCAAAGCCGTGGGGGTGGGAAGGACGGCAGCGATGGGAGACAGTGGTTTTCATGCTCTTCAGCATGTGACAGGAGCTGGATTTGGCAAGCCCCTGACGCGATGGGTGTTTTCAGTATCAGTCAAATCAGTGGGTTGACAATCGTTGTGTGCATGGTTGTATGGGTTAAGTCGGTTTAGTGGGTAAATCGACCAACACATAAAAAGGATTCGCCACCATGAAGATATTCACGAAAAGATCAACCGACGCGATTGCCGATGTGGCGTCGTTTCAACTCCTGATCCCCAGCCTGACGTTTGATCGTTCGAACGGCCTGGACCGCCTGGTCACCAAGCAGCAGCGCGTCGCCCGATTGGCCGCCAAAGCCCGCGCCGAGCGCCGCTGGAAGAACGAGCAGGAGCGGTTCGCATGAGCGCCTCAACCGAGAACCTCATCCGGGCCGTCCAAACGAACGATGCGGTGGCCTTCTACGGGTGGCTGCATGTGCTCAAGGGCACCCCGGACCTGGATGCCGGAGTGGCCGCTGATCCGGGCATCACCCCCTTGGCGGTGGCCGCTGTCATGTATGCCCACGTGCTCAAGTCAGACCCTCACTGTGCCGGCCGGTATGCGGCCATGGTTGCGGCGCTCTTGGACGTTGGGGCCAACCCTCTCGTGCGGATCGGGGAGCGGTTCGTGGTGCGGCGTGGGCGCACCGGGAATCTGGAGCGGCGCCGGGTTGCGGAAGGCCAAACGCTGGCTGAGGCCTGTGGGGGCGCTCTTTGTCCAGCGATGCAGAACTGGTTTGCACGGCATACCGCCGACCGGATGAACACCGAACTCCACCGACACCACCCGGCGTTCGTTCAATCCCAACGGCACGTCATGGACGTTGCCTGAAGCCCAAGTCGGCGGCTGCTCGCCGCCGAAGAGCGTTAGGGAAGAAGGCAGGGAGCGCCGCGGCTTGCGCCGGGCCCACGTGACGCTGAACCCCAGACGTCTGCATGACGACACGCCCCTGGCTGCACGGTCCTTGCGGGAATAGGTTTGCATCGTAGTGTGTTGCACCACCAATCCATAAAAGGAGATTCCCATGCGACTTGTTGTCTGTTGCTTCAAAGGGGGCGTGGGACGCACCACGCTCTCGCTCAACCTCGCCGCCGCGTTCGCCGGCCAGTCCCGCGTGTTGGTCAACGACCGTGACCCGCAATGCGGTTCCGTCGCATGGGCCGCGCTGTCTGACGAAACCCCGTTCACGGTGGGCCGTTCGTCTTCTCCCGGCTTCGATCTGGAGATCCAGGACTTGCCGCCCAGTGCCCCGGTGAAAGATCAGCTGCCGGACGGGGATCTCTACATTGTGCCCACGCTGCTGGACGGCGGCAGTTACGTGGTCTACCTGCGCACCATTGAGACCCTGCGACGTCTGGGCAAGCCGTTCCTGCCGGTGGCCAACCGGGTCAACCTCAAGCGTGCAGAGCACCGCCGCCGGCTGGGAGACCCGAGCTTGGCGGGAGCCGTTGTCATCCCCGAGCGTGCGGCCCTGGCGAGCTATTACGAGCTGGGCGAGACCGTCTTCTCTATGCGTGGCGCAGGCGTAAAGAAGGCACGGGAAGATATTTTGAGGGTGGGTGGGGCTATCCAAAAAAGGTTGACCGAGACGCGGGGGGCTGCATGATGGAGCTCCCACTGCTGCCCCTGCCCGATCATATGGCCGCCAAGAAGACCTCCACCCAGAAAGCCGCTCCAAAGAAAGCCCCGGCCCGTAAGAACTTGGCGGCCGCCGCCAAGGTGGTGCACTCCAAGCCGAAACGGGAATACGCGCAGCTTATCGACCTGGCGCAGTTCTCAGAGGAGGAGTTGGCCGAGCTGATGGTGGCTGCCGGGGACGCCCCAGCGCGCAAGACGTATTTCGACTACAGCGAAGAAGCGCCCTACACCCGATCCGGGCAGAGGATCTACCTGGAGGTGGGTCGCGATTCAACGATGTTCGACTACCGCGACGAGAACGGGACGCGTGTAGAGCGAACGATGGTCACCGTGCCGCCGAAGCTCCGCGAACAGATCCAGGACGTCACCGGGGAAGAGCAGCCCATCGTTACGACGGCGATCATCGCCCTAGCGTCCTGGGCCTGCCAAGAGCTCAAGAAGAGCAAGCGGCGCTTGGTGGTCACCACCGCAGCCGATGACCTGGACCCGGTGCGCAAGCAGGTGCGGAAGGCGTTGGTCGGTCAGGCGCGGAAGAAGCGCTGACCCATGGCCAGACAAGAGACCAGGGGACGCTACCACCACGTGTTTGTCACCACAAAGGGCGCCGAGCAGAAGCAGGCGCTCTTTGTTGATCTCACCGCCAGCGAGCTCAAGACCCGGTTTGTTCGACCCTATCGGCAGGGAAAGGCCGTGCTGCTGGACGACGGTTCGGTGGTGGAGACACAGGACATTACTTGGTCCCACATCCGAGCCACGCAAGATCGGGCAGGGGAAGCGCTGGCCCGACTGGAAGATGCCAGCCACCGCCATACGCAAGAGCTCAATCGCGGTGGAAATGTGTTGTTCATGGGGCGATTCTCCTGGTCCAACGTCGATCTGATCGAGGAAGGGGAGAACCTGACCCAGCGTTACATCACTAGTCCGCCGGGCGAGGCGGGTGTCTATCGGTATTTGGGATCTTGGTTGGCCGATAACCTGGGGAAGGCGCTGATTACGTTCCTGGGTGCCTTGGCTTTGACGGTTGCACTGACCTGGCTTGGCTTAAAGAAGGGCTGAGGGAGTTGCCGTGGCAAAGGAGCTCATATCAGGGCTGATTGGCGTCGAAAAACGCCTTTATGCTGCCTTGGTCGTTAGCATCCAGGCTGCACTTCTCCAAAGCCGCTTTCAACTCAACGGGGTGCCCCTTGAGCCATTGGCTCACCCTGGCGTCGAACTCCCCGGTCCCCTTTACGTAGGGCGATAGCCTGCGGATGTAAACGTCGGCAATGGTCCGGGGGTTCACCCCTCGCGCTGCCGCAGTGTCCTTCACTGCCTGGAGGCGGATATCCCGGATCCCTCGCGTCTGGTCGGTCTCGTAGACCTGTTTGATAGCAAACAAGACGTCAATGGCATCGTCAATACGCTGGCTCACGTGATCCCCCTGATAGTCGCGGTCGCTAAATCATAGGGCAGGGGCGATCAAAGATGGAGCGGCGGTGGAAGAGGCGACTTCTGCCGTCCCTTTTTATCGCCGCTTGCCTGGAAAGGTGCCTGAGGGTTGCAGGTCTCTTTTAGAGTCAAAAGCAAAAGCGGCTAAGAGCCTAAAGGCGTCTTGGAATAAAGGGCTGGGAAGAGCGGCAGCGGCTTCCGCCGTGCCTGCGGTTTTAGCGGGGAATGGGAAGTGGTGCAAAAAAGTTTGAAAATCTGCTTTTCATCCGTCAGTTTTAATCTTTAGTCTTAAAAAGTGTGGGTTTTTCTGTTGCGGTTTTTCGCTCCTGTCGTAACCTGGATTTGTGGGGAGGCAATGCCGCTGACCTGAAACAAAAAAGGTAAACACTATGGAAACCAAAGCCCTCTTCACTATCCAAGCCTCCTACGTCTCCGGCCACTGGGAGCCGATTGATAACGCGGAGTATGAAACCCTGGCTGAGGCGGAGGCAGGTATGGAGGATCTGGAGCAGAACCTGGGCTGGCGCAATATGCGCATCGTTGACAGCGAGGGTGATGTTTACGCATACGGTTTGGAACGTGAGGAAGGGGATGAAAATGCCTAATCCCTACACCATCCCCCGCAAGCAACCGGTTCTCTGCCGGTTGCCCATGGTTCGCCTGGAGCCCAACAAGGCCGCCGCGTTCCGAGCCCTCGCTCGCCAGCAAGGGCTTAGGCCGACCGCGGCGCTGGCAACGCTGGTGGGCATCCACGCCGAGGTGCGCCAGCCTTTCAATGGTCGGAGCCGCAAGGCTACTGGAAAGGGCGAACGTTACACCGCTGCATTGCCAGATCTCCAGGTGCCCGGTGAGGTCGCTAGCCCTTTCATGGAAGACGTCCGCGCAGCGGGGATCTCGCGGACCGAAGCCCTTCGGCAGTTGGTGGAGCGTTGCCTGGAGCAGAGTAGCCCTAAGGGGGGCGCTTAAGCGAAAAGCGGAACACAGCTGCGACAATCACTAACCTTCCAGCGGCTGGGACCGGCGCAGATGCGCTTGGGGGCACCCGATTGTGCCGATCGTTTCCTAAGGCCGAGTTGCAGGCATACTCAGGGCTTGGAAGTTGCCAGGATTTTGCATGTATAACTTGCTGATGGTCTACCAAGAGGGCACGTGGGATCAGGATGAGTTCGTTCTTGAGCTACCCAGGTTCCTGGAATACACGGCACAGCCTCTTATTGATCGGTTCGCTACCCTTGATCAACAAACTATCCAGTATTTAAAAAGAATTCCTGCGCTCTTTGCTTATGAAGACCGTGGTCGCGAGGCTGGCCTTCCTGCCCGTGTTGGCAAGATTGACGACATACAAGTTCGATATGGTGGCGTGCGTATCACGTGGTCTTTCGATGCGAGCGTGAGCCCGATTGCCGCCTTGGCTCTTCGGGAGATGTTTGCTTCGCTTGATATCGCCGCAGATAGGAACTGGGAGCACACTCGGACACACTGGGCTGTTAAAGATGCTGATCTCTATGATGTCCTGCTTCGATACGGGCTGCTTGAGAACAATCAGACCCCACCCCCTAAGGTTTTTGTTTCCTATTCGTGGGACTCCCCCGAGCACATCGAATGGGTGAGGAACTTGGTCAACGCCTTAAGGTTGAACGGAATTGATGCGATATCTGATAGGACCCACTTGAGGTTCGGCCAGAATCTGCCTCACTTCATGGAGCAGTCGGCAGCGTGTGATCGCGTGATTGTCGTTTGCACCGAGAACTACATGAATCGTGCGAACGGTAGGGTGGGTGGTGTCGGTTACGAACACCTTGTAACTGCAGCAGACCTAGCCAACGATCCATTGTCCATGAGGTTCATTCCAGTGATTCGCGATCCAAGGGATGCTGCGCACATGCCAACTAATCTTAGGGGGCGTTTCTACGTCAACCTTTCGAATGGGCCGGATTTCAATGGAAACTTTCAGGAGCTCGTGAGAGACCTTCACAACGCGGTGCCACCTATACCGCCGATCGGCCGAAGGCCTTCTTTTTGAAAGCGGTTGAGGTAGCGCTAAAGACTCCTGACGGCCGCTACCTCATCGTTCGAGACCGCCTATGGCGAGCTACGAACCTTAGCCTAGGGGAGCAAGAGAGGCAGCGCCTGGTCAACGAGTTGATGGACGCCCGCCGGGCCATCAAGACCGCCAAGGCCTCCGGGGACGTCGACGCCCTGGCAACCGCACGGCGGGCCGTGGACAGCGCTAAAAGAGGCTTGGGCGAACGGGGCCCGGTGTGGTGGACGGACGGGGAGCCGGATTGGAACCGGCACTTGGTGAAGAACTCCCCCTATGCGGGCTGGTTCAACCAACAAGCCAATGGCGAGGCCGAGGCCGGCGAACTGTAAGATGTGCGCTTACGCGGACTTCCGCCTCATGCGTCAGGGATGCTGTAGCCATGGCAAGGAACGAGCCCATCGACTTCCCCGTTCTGCTGGTCGAGGCAGACACCACCGGTGTGACCCGAGAAGATCCGATCATCCACGTCATGTGCGTGCTGGTCGAGAAGGGGGAGGACGGTAAAGCGCATCCTGCTGCCATGTATACCGGCTACCAGGAGGTGGCTAGGCCATCTTCGGAAGAGGCCTTCAAGGCACACGGCATTCCAGATGAGCGGCTGAAAGGCGAGAGCCTCGACGTGGAGCAGATCCGCGGTCTGGTCGCCCAAGCCGGCTCCATCGTGTCCCGCAGCCCACGGTTCAACGCTAAAAAACTTCACACGCTCGTGCCCGAGTGCCTGGAGAAGCACTGGTTCCCCTATCCCCACCGTATACAGAACTGGCGCTGGGAGCATTTCCCGGCCGAGGCTCGCATTGCGATCATGTGCGGGCAGGTGGAGAACGACGGCTATGGAACCATCCATCACCTGTCCGAGCTCCTGAAGATTGAGGCCAGCTCATACGAGGTGGTTTTTGACGAGGACGGTCCGCCGAAGCTCACCGTCAAGTTCGGGAGGCGCAAGGCGCTGGAATGCTTCCCAGAGGCCTTGCTGAAGTGTGTAGAAGGGGATCGGTTCCGCTTCCACGGGAAGGAGGGCTACGACTTCATCACCGCCTACTGCGACTCGGGCGATGCCTACCGTGATCGCGCCTTCCGCTTGCAAACAACGCCTTCGAACCTGGCGCTGTCTGGCGCATGGGCCTACTTGCAGAAGATCAAGGGCAACGAATACGTCATTGGTGCATAGGCCTGCATTCCGCGCCGAGCGTTAGCCCGGGCTCGCGTTTACCAGACGCGCCCAGGTAGTCTGTAGAGATCCGACCTCATCGGCCCAGGCCCTGTATTCGTCCAGCGGCATAGGGGCCTCCAAGCCACGCTTCACCCGCTCTAGGTATTTGGCCTTCCGGGCCATCGCTTCCCGATACAGCAACTCGGCTTCCTCCAACCTGTCTTCCCGCTTTGCCGCCTGCAGCTGGGCCAACCGGCGAACCGAATCCGGGTTTGTGGACAGCACACGGGGAGCATGAGGGAGGGTCGGACCGCCGGTCATCGGCACCCGCTTGTGGTTGCTCACCGGGTCCATCGCTCGATGAATCCAACACTCCCTCCAGTCCTCTGGGGCCACCGGGCTATCGCCGGCAACAACCATCGGCAGCACGATGCCGTGGGCATCGATCAGTGCCCATATCGCACCTAGAAAAGCCTCCGCCGGCAGGCGCAGGAGGTGGGTGTGGCCACCGGCCAGCACGTCTGCACCATCCCTCATACGCAGCGCCAGTAGGGCTTCGCCAAGGGCCTGAGGATCGCCTGCACGGGTGCTCCAGCCCACCAAGCACACCCGTTCCCCCTCCACCAATCCCGACCAGGCATGGATTCGGAAGCGGGGCTTGTCGAAACGGGAGGCCAGGCATGCCAGCAGACGCTCACGCTTGGTGTGCCGGGACAAAGGGGTGAGGTGGTTTTCGGAGTAGAGCAACGCGGCATGCCGACGTTCCATCAGGAATGCCACACGGTCAGGGGGCGCCGATGCTTGCCAGTCCGACCAGCTCACGACATCGCGTAGGCCCTTCGCCGCAGCGCAGGGACGGCAGGAAGGCACCCAGTTCTCCACGACGCCAGCAGGGCCGCCTACTTGCGGAGGGACCAATGCCACGGCCAGCCATGCGCGCCCAATGGGGGCGCCCAGTTGAGCAGAACAGAACGCGCAGCTCGAACCGAACTCGGCCAACAACGCTTGGCGATTCCAGGGTGGGGAGGCCCGACGCAGCGGCGCATCGGCTTGGGCGATGGCGGCAGTGAAGGGGGCAACGTCAAGCACGGCACACCCCCGAACCGTTCAACCCACCGCGCATCGGCCCAGCGGAAGCAGGGGCAGTGACACGGGTGCCGGGGCTTGAAAAAGATTTGACTAAAACGATTTGCCCGGCGTTGCGCAGCACCCCAGCCCCCGCCCATCGCAACCCCAGCACCCGCTTTGCTTCACCGAGAAAAGGGAAGCAGTGACCACGCGAACCGGAAGACGAATCCCCCGTCAAGCCGAACGAAACAGGGGCGAGCAGCGACGCGAACCCAGCCCAAGAAAAACCGAACGACCCAGGCATCCGCTTGACTAAACCGGATGGGGAGGCTGGCAGGAACAGGGCAGCAGCGCGGCGGGAAAGCACGGCACACGCGGATCCAAACCCCAGTAACCGTTGGCCTTGTTTCGAACGAGACAGGGGGGCGAAGGCGTGGACGTTGGTGCTGATCTGGTTCCGAGTCTGGTGTGGGCGCTGATCGTTGGGAAACAGGGTGACAGGGGTGTGGGGGAGCAGGGGAACGGGCGCTGGATGAAATGGATTGAGCGGAAGCAGTGAAGCGGGGGCGAGGGGCATAAGCGGTCTCCGGTCGTATTGGATGAGGGCGTTCCAATACTTCTACCGGGGGAAAGCGGAAGAGCAATAACGGTAGAGCAAAAACTTGGGGGCGATTGCGAGGAGAGAGGTTGGCTGCCCATTCACCGTTAAATGCCTTTCGGGGGGTGAGGGTCATTAGCCATACACAAGTCGCACCTCTGGTGAGTTCCGACTTGGCTAGAAACGCTGCGCGTTTCCACCCAGTAAAGCCTTGCTGCGCTTTGTTTTCTGTCTTGGCTAACAACTTGGCCAGCAGGTTCGCCAGAAAAGTGCTGAAAAGCCAGCAAAACAAAAGTTATTCGAGTTAGCCCGCTTGCGCTTATCAAATCCTCTGCTAATCCATGGTGCATGGGTTTTCAATACAGGAGGGTAAGTGGTTCGCCACTCGCTTTTAACCAAGTCGTTCAACATCGCCAGCGATGAGCTGGAGCGCGCCCGGTATTGCGCCAAAGAGCAGGGTGTTTCGCTCAATAAGTTCCTGCGCTTCGCCGTCATTGAGAAAACCCGAGGCGTTCTCCAAGGGTTGGAAGCGACGGACACACTCAACGAGATTCGAGCCACGGCTCGCGAATCCGAAGCGCGCAATGCCATGACATTGGAAAGCGCACTTGCCGACATGCGGGTTGAAGTCGCCGCTGTGCTCCAAGCGAACGAGGACTTGGTGACGAAAACCCTCCAGGCCTTCAGCCAGTTCCTGGCCCAGCCCGAACCGGATACCAAGCAGCCGGCTCCTAAGCCGTCCAGCCGCAGCGCTGCAGCGTTCCTTCCACCGAAGCCCTAACTCTTTCCCCACTGCCTCAAGGAGGTCTACATGAAACGTTTCGCTCTCACCCTCACCATCGCGGCTCTGCTGGCCCCAGGTCTCGCGCTTGCACAGGACACCACACCGCCCGAGCGGCAAAAGACCAACAAGCTGCGACTGTTCAAGGCAGGTGGCATTGGATGCGCGGCCGGCGCAGGTATTGCGTTGTTGACTGGCAAGAAAGACAAAGCCCTGACCGCTTGCGCGGCGGGTGCCGTGGTGGGCGGCATTGCGTCCTATCGAGCTCAGCTCAGTGAGGTTAAGGAAGTGGCCGAAGCGGCCAAGGCGGCGGGATTGGATGCCCAGGTGCAGACCAAGACGGTGGCCACCGAGGACGGCCAGACCGAGGCCCTGGACGCGTTGACCATTCGCTACAACCCCGAGGACATGCAGGGCAGTAACCCGAAGACGGCCGTCACCCTGGACAAGTTGGCGGGGCTGCTCAAGGCCTCAAAGAACCAGCTGACGATTCGCTTTGAAGGCGGTGACCTTGCGGTGTGCCCGATCCCGGCCGAGGAGCTGCATCGTCGCGGGGCGTTGAGCGGGCACCGCTCGGAGGTGGCGTGCGGGGAGAGCAACGAGCCGTTCCTCATTCGCGTAACGCCGATCCCCGACGTTCGTTGATGCCAATCGTGGGCTGGAGGCGCATGCCCCTGGCCCAATCTTTTTCAAGCGCCTGGGAGGGACCATGACACCCGAAGAACTCATCAAACAGCGCGAGCAACGCAAGCTGCTCGCCAGGGCCGCCGAGGCCAAAACCACCGGGGCATCGGACGACGAGAAGATCGTCAGCGATGCCACCAAAGAGAACCTGAAGAGCGCCGGCCGCTTGGCAGCGAGCTTCGGCAAAACGGTGGCAGAGAAAACCAAGCACGCGGCGGCGCTGGCTGCGGAGAAGGGGCGGGAGGCTCAAGAAGCCATGGCCCGCCGTGCCGAGGAAGCCAAGGCGAAGAAAGAAGCAGATGCGGCCGAGCAGGCGCGACTGGAAGCCGAGCGGGCCCGAGAACTGGCCGAGCAGATGGCGCATGCCCAGACCGAAGCGCAGGCGGTCGAGGACAGGTCGATTCCATCCGAGCCCACGCCCACGACGCCAGAGCGGTTGATAACGGGCGTTGCACCCGCGCCTGGAGAGAAGCCAGAAGCCACCTCCGCACCCGACGCCGACGTGGTGATGAGCACGCCGGCTCCAGGTGTTCGAGATGTGGAAGAGACAGCGCGACCCGAGCAAGCAGCTGTCGAGCCTCAAGTTCCGGAAGTTCAGGGGGCTGCTCCAAGCAAGCCGACTCAGCCCTTGGTGAGCGCTGGCAAGCCAGTGCCGACCAAGGCCACGGCGAAACCACAAGCGAGTCACGTCAAACCCCGCACGCCTTCCTGTGCCGTGTCAGCAGCGGCCAGCACCAAGCAGGGTTGGCAACGCTGGGCCGGTGCGGGCGTGGCCGTCTTGGTGCTGGCTGGCGCTCTCGCCTGGTGGTTCTCCCACCGCTCCAGTGACCCGGCTTCCGATCCTCGTATCGATACCACGGCAGGGGTGATAGCCCCTGCCCCGATCCCAGTGCTTGCAGCTCCAGTGCTACCGGCTCCGCCCACGGCCGGAGCCGTGTCGGCCGTGATCACCCTTCAGGAAGAGAAGCCCCCAATGGCTCCCTCCGTGTCGGAGGTTCCGAATGCGGTAGCGCCACCCAAGGTTGAAGCGGCCGCTGTCGTTCCTGCGGTAGTGCCAGCAACCGTTACCCGGACAGATGCAACGCCGGTTTCGAAACCCAAGCCTCGGGCTACTCCAAAGCTAGCGCCCAAAAGCGAACCAAAAACCGATTGGCAGGATCAGGCGAACAACGATATCGACGCCTGGGCTGAAAAGATCAGGTGAGGCGCTTGCGCATTTCGAATTGGCCGCTAGAAAGAATGTGTATCCATTAAGAATGGGAGGACAAATGTTTGCTTGGTTATTTACGCAGTATCGGAAGCCAGGAAGGCTCCACTTCGGATCGAAGTGGCTCAACCTGCATGGTCGTCTGCTTATCGGGTGTCCTGAGCGCTTTGGGCTTCAGGACTGCAGCGAAAACGTATTGACGTCTTATTACTACCTGCGCGCGGATCGAAAGATGCCGGTGACAGACGATGGCAAGTTTGATGCGTGGAGGTTGGACGCGCTGCGAGCCAGTCAGGTTCGACACGCCAGTGAAAAGCACATCTCAAAAGCCGGGTTCATCGTGGCTTCGGCCGCGTGCTTGGCGCTGAGCTTCAGCGCGATGGTTATTCAAAAGGGGGCGTCCCTTGTTTCCTCGTCGAGCAATGCAGTCACCGCCGACCAGGTCAGGGTAGGGCGCTTAACCGTCGAGGAATGCACGGTGAAGGATTTCCGGGGGCAGCTGGTCGGCAAGGAACGCGAAGACTGTCTTGAACAGGGCAAACGAATCAAGAACAAGATGGAGGGGCGATGAGCATGTTGTTGTCAGTATTGGATTGGACGGCTGGCATTGGCCGGAAGGTGTTCAAGAAGGAAGGCCAAGCGTCGAGCACGCTTGAGCAAATCATCCTGGAGGGGAACGAACGTTACGAGAACCTGGTGGGCCGCTTTGACGTGAGCGACCGGGTCAAAAGCAGTGTTTTGGACGTGCCCGAGGATGACCGAGAGCTGGCCGAGCAATGCGGCGCGGTGTGGGACGGAAAGGAAGGCGCGTTCGTCGTGCCCGAAGATTTGGACCTAGACACCTTCCATGTCTGGTGGCCCCAGGTGCCCGAGGACCTGCGCAACACCCAGGCCCGGATGATCATCACCAAGCAGGGACGACGTGCCGAAGGGTTTGTGCTTGGCGATGACATGGCATTGGGTGGGGACAGCACAGCCACCTCGCTCATGTATCTGGCTTTCCCCTTGATCGGGGCTGTGGGCTACTTCTTGAACAGCCTTATCGGATTCATGGGCTGGGCCGTGCTTCTGGCAGCCACTCCCTACTTCGTCGCCGTGAAGCAGGCCGAGGGCATAAAGGAGGCATTCAAGGGCTTGGCTCTGATGCTGATTCCTTCTTTCATCGGAACCATCGCCGCAATGCTGTCTGGGTTGTCGGGCACTGGTCTCCGCGGCGCTGCCACGATGATCGCCTATACCTTGACCCTGCCTGTGGTTCTGTTGTTTGTGGCGTTTATCGCTGCCGCCTCGCATCCGCACCGGGGAGTGCTGGGTGGGACGGCCGAGCGTTTTATCCAAATGATGAAGTGGTTAAGCGTCATTGTGGCATTTGCCATCGTCGGCCAGCTCCTGCCTAGCGGGATGGGCGTTGGCTTGGCTTATGTGGCGGCCTGCATGTATGCATTGCAGTTCACCGAAGGCAACTTCGTCCAAACGGCAGCCCGTCTCTACCTGCAGAACAACGACAACAACCTTGGAACCCAGGGCGCGTTGTCCACATCGCACGTGAAGGCCCGCGAACAGCAGGCAGCGGAGGCGTTGCGCGACAAGACCCCGTTACTGGCCGTGGGCCGGGCGTCGGGCCACCTCAATGATCGAGGGTATGGGTTTGCACCCGACAAAGGCATGGTCATGATGCTGTCCTGGCGTGACCTCACGCAGGGCTTGATCATCTATGGGCGCATTGGTTCGGGGAAATCCTACGGCGGACTGCGCCCCTTGGCGCGCCGTTATCGGAAGTCAGCGCTGGCGTTAGCCACCCAGCGTGGAATCGAGGGCAGTGCCGGCGGTGCGCTGATCCTTGACGCCAAGGACGGTGCGATCATCTCTGACTTGGGCGATGACGCCTTCGATATCATCGTGCGCGCAGGCATGTCGGTGGCGCCCTACGAGGGCCTGGAGCCGGGTCAGATCACCAAAGCCCTGCGCGGTGCGACAGGCGGCAAAGTGGATGAGCGATCGAAGTTGTGGAGCGATGGCGGCGACGCGTTTCTCTTCCACACTGGCATCATCTTGAAGGCGGCCTGCCAGCACGAACAGGCGTATCGCGACTTCTGTATCGCCAAGCTGGAAGCCCTGGAGCACGTCCGTTTGACGCTGCTGCTGGAACGGGAAGAGCTGGAGAAGCGCGGTATGGAGTTGGAGCGCCTGGACGCGGATCTGGAGCGGGTGGAAGAGCAGATCGGCACCTATGCCATCGTGGCCGAGTCTGCCCGAACCTGGTTCTACACCCCGTTCCACCATGCCAAGTTGCTGGCAATGATCGAGCGCGTGTTGCCGTCCCCGGCGGGTGGCATGGCCAATCCCAAGGTGCGGGAGTTGGTGAACTGGCTGGGCTTGGAGCGCCCTGACATGTGCACGACCGATGAGGAGCGCGCGGCGTATGCAGCTTACCTGGAGGCTTATCGAAACCGGCTTGCGACCCGAACCGAGACAATCCATCCAGACCTTCTGCGCCCCATGTCCCAACTGCAGAGCTCTTTGGAGTGGGCCCTACTGGAAGTGCCATCGATGGAGGCAACTCAGAGGCAGTCCTTCACTTTGAACTCCCGCGGCCTCATTGAGAAGTTGCTGCGTGGTGAGAAGCTGCGCGATGCCAACGACATTCCGTGGCACTCTATTGAGACGGGCGAGGTGGACGTTTCTCAGGCGCTTTACGGGAAGTTTGTGGGCTTGTTCCTGCCCCCGACTCAGTTTGGCGAAGCGGGCGACATGATGCAGCGCTTGCTCAAGCAGCGCGTGATGAACGGCATTCGGGCCCGCGGCGCGCATGGCGATAAGTGGCGTGAACTATTGCCGGGCCAAACCGAAGTGCTGTTGATGATGGACGAGGCCCATTTGCTGCTGACCTCTGATGACGTGTTGCTGTTCAGCACCTCGCGAAGCTTGGGGTTGATGCCCGTGGTGGCGGTTCAAGGCCACGACAGCCTCATCAATGCCTACGGTTCCGAGAACGAGGCCGATTTGCTGGCCAACACGATGCAGTCGTTCGCTGCGCTCAGCCACTCGTTCGTCACGCGCAACTACCTGATGAAACGGCTGGGCAAGGCGGAGCTGACGACGTTCAAGCAGAAGACCCGCGGCATTGACTACGAGGGCGGGCTGACCAACTTCCGCCACAGCGTGCTCAACGACCCCAACCACCCCTATGCGGCCGCCTACGAGCAGATGCTGATGCAGGGGGCAGGACGGTTGACCGCGTTGCGCGTGGATCCAGCCACCGGTCGCACCTGGCGCATTGGGGCTCAGGACACGCTGGGCCAGGACGAATTGGCGCGCGACATCGACATGCCCACGGGCGGCAAGCGAGAGGTTCAACCCCTTTTCTTGGAAGAGGAATACCCGGCCCTCACCACGGCGCGCGGCAACGCGATTGTGTCGCTCTGCCGGGCTGGCGTGAACCGCACCGACTTGGTTGAGCTGATGCCCAACGATTGAGCACGCGCAGGGCAAGGGTTACCCCCTTGCCCTTTTCTCAAATCGATCAATGCTGACCCTACGACCCATTTCCTTGAAGGAGGATTTCATGAGCACTGCCCCCACTGATGCAATGACCGATCTGCTGGCCGCCCGCGACCAGCGCCGAGCCAAGTTGGCCGGCCATCGACCCACCGACCACCAGCCCCAGCAGAAGGACGCCTTTGATGGTTCCTTGGCGAAGGATCAATCCGCGATCCAAGAGAAGCAGCAGGCGGTGCTGGATTGGGCCAAACAAGCCAAGCCCGAAGAGATCGCCGCTTTCCGCGACCAGATGGATTCGCAGGCCAAGGAACGCGCCCAGGCCGCCCCTGAAGACAAGCACGCCCAAGTTGTGTTTGGCACCATTGACGACTGGCGCCAAAAGCGCCAACAAAAGGACGGAGGACAGCAGCAGGGGGAAGCCCCGCCCATGCTGACTGCTGCGCAACGTCAGCAGTTCATGGGCCCCGGTAAGTTGGGCTACGCGAACTTCGCGGCCACTGCAAAGAAAGAGGCCGAGTTCATGAAGAACTATGAAGCCAACTACGACTGGGGCAAGCAGGAGGCTCAGTCCCAGAAGAACATCTACCGCCAATGACCGGCAGTCAAACCGACACACACACCTAAGGGCCCCTACGGGGCCCTTAGCTTATGCAGCGTCAAATCGTGTATGAGTCGACCTACCCATAAAAGCAACGTCAAAAGCGGCTCAAAGCAACAGCATGGGTGGGGGTTTGACAAAGGGAAAAGCGGACGCATGCTGAAACAATGAACAACAACTCCCATCGATTTGCCAGGCCCAAACGAACCGCAGTGCTCAATGCACGGGTGGAGCCCGAGTGCCGCGAAGCCCTGGAGGCGTATGCACGCAAGCACGGTTACTCCCTGGCCGACGCTCTCTCCCGACTGATCAAAACCCATCTCATCAAGCAACAACCAACGAGTTGACTAAACAGAAAAACTGCCGGGAATTTCGCATTTTTGCGCTTGCCAATGTGTGCATTTGTGTTTGACTGAAGTTATGCAAACACAACCGGGGGAGGTCCCAATGTATCTTTTCGCTGACGCTTACGAATTCGCTGTGGACAACGTGGCCAATCTTTTGATGACGTTGGGCGGATTTTCCGTCGTGAGCTACATCGCTGCCAACGTGATCGGCTTGCTGGCATGAAGGCCTGGCTTCGGGAGGACCTGGAGCAGATGGATTTGCACAACGTCTCGTTTGTCCTTCAAGCAGGCTTGCTGATCGGCATGGCCTACATCATTAAGATTTACAGCTGATTGCCAAACCGAAAAAAACCGGTATGCAATGGGGATGGAACCCTACATCGACAAACAAGAAAACCCGACCGGGGGCGATTTTATGAATCGTCCCCACGAGCCGTTGCTCCACCCCATCCTCCACCCACTGACCCTGGCCCGGTTCTACGGCAAGCACCACGAAGCGCTCGCCACCGCTGATGCTTGGCAGGCGCTCGCCTTGGCCGAAAAGTTCTGCCGCGAGGAACAAGTGGCAGGCTTGGATACCTCAACTCCGATGGGTTTTGACTGGGTCATTCGACCGAATGACCGGACCGGGGGGATGGACTTGGAGTTATGGAAAGGTGCATCCGTAACACTTATTCACGTCATCGATCCTGCAGCGATCGAGCAGGCGCTCAACAGGAGAGCTTTGCTGCACCCGGCATTGGCCCGTGCTTACACGAACCTGCCTGACGACCATCGCGCCGGATTGCTGTCTGAGCTCCGCGAATCGATCGATCAGGTTCAGGCCAACCGCATCGCCGCCCATCGGCTCCAGGCCCTGCGGGCCCAACCCGAGCTGCCTTCGCCACCCCAGCCGCGTTTGGACATTGCCCGCGCGCTGCAGCGCTTCGAGGTTCCTGAGCAGCAGGCTAGGACGACAGAACAGCACCTCATCGCGACTTACGGCGACGCGCTGTCACGGATGCATGGGAGCCAGGTGATTGCTGCCGCGCATGCGCATTCCAATCATCCAGGACTTTATGGGGCACCGTGGCAGACGTGGCTTTGTGAGAACGCAACGACGGGCGACCTGGCCGGGGTGGACGCGTGTCTGGGCATGGGAGCCGAGCCCGACGTCCCCAACACCCGTGGTGACATGCCATTGCATCTTGCCGCGCGTCATGGGCACCACGTTGTCCTCCGGCGTCTGGTCGAGGCCGGGGCGGATCCTGCATTGGGCAACCCCAAGGGAGAAACGCCCCTCCACGTCGCCGCGCAACACAAACACGCACGTTGCTGCCTGGAGCTCCTGGCAGCAGGCGCGGACCCCGGGCATTTAGACCGGGAAGGGCGTAAGCCTGGTGACGTGCACCGGGCAAGGGAGAAGGGACGTGAGCAAACCGTCGGTCTATGACTGCTGGTCGTGGACCGTTCCCTCGCATGTCCCGCCTTCGCGAGCCGTGCGCTGCTGGCCTCAGGCCTTGCTGTCCGGGACCTGCGTTGCCGCGCTGACCTATCCCGCGGTGCTTTGGCTGGGCTGGCAGATCCCATCTGCCCATTCGTTGATGAACTTCGGGCAGGCGCTTACTGGCAGCGCCGCGGCGCTAGGCAACGTTGCCACCGGGACCATGTCTCTGCGTGAGCCCGCTGCCGCGTTCTGGGAGGTGGCACGCGAGCAGGCCACCTTCGGCACGCTGCTCCGGGTGGGCGTCGCGGCAGGGCTGGCTGGATGGGCGTCTGCATGGGTCACTCTCCAGGGGCTCATCCCGCGCTCAAGCACCTGGCACGTGTCCGGTGCCCAACTGCTATCTGGAAAAGAAGCGCTGGCCGAAGTCCGGCGTCGCTCCCTGACGAAGAAGGAGCAAGAGGACGAACTGCACGCCATGTCGCTGCATCCCGATTGGACCATTTCCAAAAAACTCCTCGCCCGCCACATGTTCATCTACGGAAGCGTGGGCAGCGGCAAGAGCGTCATCTTGAAGCACCTGCTGGAGCAGGTGGTGCGGCTGGACAAAAAAGCCTTCATCTACGACATCAAGGGCGACTTCACTTCGATCTTCAATCGCCCGGTGATCGTGTGCCCGTTCGACAAGAGAAGCTGGATCTGGGACGTCGGCCGGGACGTGGCGACCGTCACCCAAGCCGCCGCGTTCTCCCAATCCATCATTCCTTCAGAGGAGGGAACCAGTGGCGCCTTCTGGGCATCGGCCGCGCAAGCGCTGCTGGAGGGTTGCGTGCGTGAGCTGCAGGCAACGAAAGGCAAGGACTGGGGGTGGAGTGAGCTGGCTTCATTGGTGTCCCGTCCCGCCGAACAAATGAGCGTAGCCCTGGCGGTCTATTACCCCCGAGCCGCGGCACTCATTTCGAATCCCGACTCGAACACCACCAGCAGTTGCATGGCCGTCCTCGCAAATGGAACGGGAGTAATCGAGCGTTTGGCCCTGGCTTGGGGGGAGCGCAAGCCGAATCGCATGTTCTCGATGCTGGATTGGATCAAGGACGACTACACCGGCAGGAAGCAAGTGATCGTTCAAAGCGGCCCGGATGAGGTGCTGGCCAAGGCCTACATCAGCGCCATGATCAATGTCGCGGTGCCGGAAATCATTGGGCCGAGCTTGCCGGACGATGAAGCCGGGCGATTCCTGGGGTTCTTCTTCGATGAGCTTACGTCGGCTGGCAAGCTCAACATCGAGCCGTTGCTGGCCCTAGGCCGTTCAAAAGGCGTGGTGGCTTGCATGGCCGTCCAGGATTGGAGCCAGGTGGAGAAGGTCTATGGGGATAAGACCGCGCAGGCATTCTCTAGCATGGTAGGGACACACGTGATTTGTAAACTGCAATCGGGCGACACTCGGGAAAGGATCTCCCGCAACCTGGGCAAGCGCACGGTCGCTTGGCGCACGCACGACGACAAAGCGACCATCCATGAGGAAAGCAAGGCCATCGTGGGACCGGGGCGCCTCACCGACGATCTGGGCTTTCGTAAGGGCAATGCCTACGGCCCCGAGCGCTGGGGCATCCGCGCCATTGTCCAGACCACCGGAGACCTGTTGTTGCTGGACTGGCCGGGAGTGAGCTATCCCAACGTGCGGAAGGGGCAGAAGCGGGCTCGGTGGACGAAGCAGGGTGCCAAGCCGGTGGAGCAAAGGCCCATTCCCCCGAGCAACGCGCAAAGCGCGGCGGAAGTGCAGCAGATCTTGAAAATGACCGCAGACCAGGCCGCCGCCGAGTTGGAGAAGCGGGGCGTTGTTCCGCCTAAGCTGCGGGCCGTCAGCAACGAAGAACTGGAAGCGATTTTTCGCAAATAGTGGGTTGTGGAGTTCCTGGTTTTTGCTAGATCTGAAGGGATAGCCAGCACTTGGAGGACCCCATGATCAACGCCACCACCCTCAAACGCAACGCCAGCGGAACGCAAGGCGGTTGCGCCTCGGTTGACTACCTGCTGGCCCAAGAACTCGCCAGGGAGAAGGCCCGACAGGTCGTGGGCTACTACGACCTGCCAGCCCCGAGCGAAGCAGCCGAATCACGCTTCTACGGCGGGTTGGCGAAGCACTTGGGCCTGGCAGAGAAGCGTGCCACCAAGGAGTTGATGCTTCCGCTCACCGATGGGTTCGACCCTACAACCAAACGCAAGCTTTGCCACAACGCGGGCGACCGCGGCCAGATCCGGGTGAGAAAGGACAAGACCGGGAAGCCGCTGCAGAAGGATGGCAAAGACGTTACCTATCTCGCAGGTGGACATCGGATCGGTTACGACCTGACCATTTCGGCGCCGCTGGATGTCAGCGTTGCTTTTGCGTTGGCGTCTGACCCGGCAGAAAAAGACGCGATCCATGCCGCCCACCGAAACGCCGTCCAACGGGCCATGGAAGCGTTTGAGGCCATGTCCGAAACCCGGCGCAACAAGGCCGGCAAGGACGTGATCGGGGTGAGCGGGTTGGTCTGGAGCAGCCATCACCACTACGCCGCCCGCGCTGATGAAGCCACCGGTGAAATGGGCCCTAACCTGCATACCCACAACCTGCTCTACAACCTCAGCTTGGGTGCCGACGGCCAAGAGGCGAGCCTGGACGCGTCCGAAATCTTTCGCTACCGCAAGTGTATGGATGAGGTTTACAAGACCGAGCTCTACCAGGGCATGAAGGCACTGGGCTACGAAGTAGACCGAATCCGAGAACTGGACGACGACGGCCAGGAAACCGGCCGTGTCTACGCCCGCATCGCGGGCTTGGACGAGGAAGTCACGGATCGCTACGGCAACCGCCGCAAGGAACTGCTGGCATACGCGGCCAAACACAACGTGTCCAACCAGCAGGCCACCTTGGCGACGCGCAAGGACAAGGACGAGCCGCCTTACCACGAGCTCATCGAGCACTGGCAGGAGACACTGAAGGGATTTGACGTGAGCACGAAGAGCCTCAAGCAAGCCAAAGGCAACGCCCACGAGCTAGAGCACAAATCTGCTGCGGAGTTGCTGGAGCGGCTTCACGACAACGACGCCATTTTCTGCGACCACAACCTCATTGAGATCTTGGGCCAGGAATACGCCGGCAGTGTCAGCGTGCCAGAGCTCTACGAGCTGGTCGAAGCGTTCAAGCAAGACAACGGCCTGGTGCGGGTCAACCCCATGCAACTGCATGACGATGACAAGGGCGATTCGCTGGCCCGGCGTCACACGCAGGAACGCTACTGCGCCCGGTGGATGCTGAAGATCGAACAAGAAGTGGTGGCCAACGCGATTGAACGGGCCACGGAAGTGCATCATCACGTGCCCCAGGCCGATCTGGACCGGGTGGTGGAGGACTACGAAAAGGCCAAGGGGTTTCAGCTTTCCAAAGAGCAGCGCACGGCGTTGAACCACATCACCCGGGCCTCCGGCGGTATTTGTAATCTCTCCGGGCTCGCCGGAACCGGTAAAACGACCATTAGTGAATGTTTTCGTTCTGCCTTCGAGAGCCAAGGGTTTGCGCTGCTGGGCGTCTGCGTCAGCAACGCGGCAGCGGAAAAGCTGGAGTCGGAATCTGGCATGCCCAGCGTCTCGATGGCGCAGATGCTCCACGACCTGGACAAGGGCAAGATCCAGTTCCGCAAGGCCGACGTCATTGTGGTGGACGAGGCGGGGATGGTGGACGCGAGGGACACCCACAGACTCTTCTGGCACGCCAGCAAAGCAGCGGCCAAGGTCATCATGCAAGGGGACCTTGAACAGCTCCAAAGCATCGGGGCGTCCAGCGGCATGGCGCTGACGAAAAGCGCGGTGGGCGACACCAAGCTCACGGAGATCCGACGCCAGGGCAAGCAGGAAGACCGGGAGATAGCGCTTTCGTTTTACGCCACCGACGAGAACGGCCAGATCATCGACCTGAAGAAGGCCAGCCGGTCCCGTGCCCAGACGTTGGACAAGGGCAACCAGCTCAAGGCCCGCTTGTTGGACAACATCCGTGAGACGGCCACGGAGAAGGAAGCACGCGATCAGCTGCTGCATGAGTTTTTCGAAGACCCAACCCCGCTGGAAGAAAAGTTGGTCATTGCTCACACCCGCGCCGATGTTGCTGCACTCAATGCAGGCATCCGAGCGGGGTTGAAAGAACGAGGGCAGCTCCACAAAGACGAAGTGGTGATCGAGGCCCGGGACAAGGGGCGGAAGTTCGACCTCGCACTCTCAATGGGCGATCAAATCCTCTTTACCGCGAAGAACAAGGACTTGGGGGTCATCAACGGGACCCAGGCCGTGGTGGAAAAGATCCAGCCCTCACGGAAGGGCGGGCACGACATCACCGTGTCGATTTGCTCCGAGACTAAGGACAACGGGCGCCGCCTGACTTTCTGGAGTCATGAAATGAAGGCGCTGACGCACCACTACGCTGGAACGGTGCACCGTAGCCAGGGGCAAGGCAAGCGCGAGGTCTATCACCTGGCGAACCTGGGCATGCTCGACAACCATTCAGCGCTGGTGGCCTTCACCCGGCTCACGAAGGGCAGCTACCGTATGTATGCAACGTCGGATGACGTGGAGCGGCTCAATGAGCGCTTGGGCTTGGAGCGGTTGAAAGAAACCATTCTTGACGCCGGGTTGTTGGGGCAGGGCAAGGGGGACTTGGCTGAGCAAGTGGCACCAACTCCGGTTCAACGAGCCGTGCGTCCCAAGGCCCAGCGGCCGGCCCCACAGCGCAGCGGTATCCAGGACAAGCTGGACGACCTAATGAAGGAACATAAGGAGCAACGGCAGGCCAGGTCGCAGATGAGCGAAAACGAGCGCAACGCCCGAAAGCTGCTGGAAGTGTTTGAACAAGGACATCTACGGGTGGCATACCCGCCTAGGCCGCCGGTTATAGCATTGAAGCCCGAAGCCAAGCTTCGACATAACTTCGTTCGCTGACGGCAGGGCTTCTGCACAACAACAGTTGAAGTGGGTGCATAGATGCGTTCATGTCCGTTGTTGGCCGGGAGCGGACGCTCCGCCTAGGACGGGGTTGTTGATCCCGTGGTAATGTCCGCTTCCGACCCAAAGCGAATTTTATCGACTCGTAGACTCATGGAGCCAACCAAGATCGATCCTGCGTGGCCAAATGCCCTCCGTTTGTTTCTCAGTCAGGGGCTGACGCGGTTCACGCCTTGGCACTTTTTGTCCGACGCCTCTGACTTTGCATTCGCCTCCCGCGCATTCCAGCGCGAGGACGTAAGCGGCGGAGAAGTCTTTGTTTTTGCCGGCCGACAGGATTGCGACGACTTCGCGGGGCTATTGGTCGTTGATGGCCGCATCACAGACCGGGTTGTGTACTTCCATCCTGTTTTTGCAGATAGCAGCCAGCCATCGCCCAGGACATGGAACATCGTCTGTGACGCCTACGAAGACGTGTTCGATTTCGTCAAGGCGAGGGTGATTGAGGATATGAAAGACTGGGCGCTGGTCGAAGATGCTGCGGATCTTTGAGCAACGTCCGCTTCTGGCCTTGGATTCAACCGGTCGACGCAACACACTGAAGACTGCTTACCGGCAGCAGGAGTGTTGCAGATGGAGCGCAGGCCAAGGATCTACTACAGCGACGCCCAGAAGGCTCTGATGTGGGAGCGA